>FWWL01000088.1_pt1 | contig 237770 bp, 237 predicted proteins | sample 2228331 | NCBI WGS metagenome assembly FWWL01 (sample SAMEA103939775, study PRJEB20133) | metagenome | reverse complement strand
GCTGGCGTCAAAAATTTTGACGTTTATAATGAACGTTTAAGTTCAAGTTTGTTTTCGATACCGACAGGTGTCGGCGGAAGAAAACGTTTTTTGCTTTGAGCACCGAAGTGCTGTCCGCATATTTCGTTGACGTTTTGCTGTTCAGTTTTCAAGGTTCATTTGTTGGTCACTCTCGCGACAGCAACTTTTATAATATAACTTGTCCTGAAATCAAAGTCAATACTATTTCAAAATATTTTTCTTCGCTTCCGAAGGACAAGTATTAATATACACCGTGCGTAATTATAAATCAAGACTTTTTTGTCGAAATAATTTTTTTATCCATTTATCATCTAACACAAACAACAGTATACCAATGATAACAATGATTCCCCCAATTATTTGAGAAGAAATTAAATATTCATTAAAGATATAAAATGCTAGAATTGTCGCCCCTACTGGTTCAAATAAAATTGCTATTGAAATAACATTTGTACTGACATATTTTAATGACCAATTAAACAATGTATGTCCTAATAAATTTGGAATAAGAGCTAAAAGTAAAAACCACAACCAATCCATTGCAGGATAAGGTCCAAATGATTCTCCTTTAAATAAGACATAAAAAAATAAAGTGACAGTTGTTACACCATAAACAACAAATGTATAGGTAACTAACGAAAGTCTTTGTCTAACGTCTTGTCCAAAAAGTAAATATGCTGTAACTAATGCACAGGCAATTAAGGCTAACATATCTCCGTATAGAGCTGACCCACTTATTCTAAAATCTCCCCAACTTATTAGCACAGATCCGGCAATTGCAATCAAACCGGACAAGATTGTTTTAATTGAAAGTCTTTCTTTAAAGAAATAATAAGTACCAACGAACGCAAATAGCGGTTGTAAAGTTACTAATACGGTTGAACTGGCTACTGAGGTGTAATTTAATGATTCAAACCATAATATAAAATGAAACGCTAAAAAAATTCCCGCTATCGAAGAAAAAATCCAATCTCTATAGGAAAGTCTTTTAATTTCTCCCGTATATTTATAAAAAAAGAAGGGAGCCATTATTAAAACTGAAAACAGCATTCGATAAAATGCAATGACACCAGCATCGGCATTTGCCAATTTAACAAAAATTGCTGACATAGATACTGAGATAACTCCAATTGCTATCGGTATGTACGGATGTAGTGCAGGTTTTTCCATATGACACATCACTTTCTTAGATGAAAATTATTATTTGTTTAGATTCATATAAAACAGGTAGTATAATACTAATCGTTTAATTGTTTCACTGAACCGATTAATGTGCAACCCTGTTACTGAAATGGAGGTTTTTTATGCAGGATTTAGTAAGTCACTTTAGTATTTCAAGTGAAATTTTATTGAAATTGGGTTTAGCTGCATTATTAAGTTTAATAATTGGTCTTGAAAGGGAATTGAAAAAGAAACCTGTCGGATTGAAAACAAGTTTGGTTATTTCTACTTTCAGTTGCTTGCTGACTTATATTTCTATTGAGTCTGCCTACATGGCCGAACCTAGAGATGGAGTAAACATTACGATGGACCCCCTCCGTCTTGCAGCTCAAATAGTCAGTGGAATAGGTTTTCTTGGAGCAGGAGTAATTTTACGTAAAGGCAATGATAGTATTACTGGCTTAACAACCGCTGCAATGATTTGGGGTGCAGGAGGTATTGGTATAGCTGTAGGTGCAGGATTTTATATTGAGGCAGCGATTAGTGTTCTTATTGTAATCATCGGTATTGAAGTACTCCCCCCATTCCTTAATAAAATTGGACCTAAGCGTTTAAGAATGAAAGAAATCTATTTAAAAGTTCTGGTTTCTGAGTATACTTCTATTGAAGATCTAATGGATTATTTATCGGACCAACAATTCCATATTGAAAATATGAGAGTTAGAGATATCCCATTAGCCGATCAACGAGTAAAACATGAAATAGAATTGCGTTTATCCGTATTACCTAAGAAAGACACATTATCACTTTACCGTAGTATTCATTCATTAGAATATATCGATCGGATTGAAATTGAAATTTTAACTTAACTGGAGGTAACTATGAAAGATTTTTTCGCACTATTAAAAGAAGGAAATAAACCATCATTATTAGCCGCTATTATTAATACGATTATTGCTGGATTAAAAGGAGGAGCGTTTTTCCTTACAGGAAACGTCGCTATGTTTGCTGAAATGATGCACTCTGTAGGAGATGCTGCCAATCAATATTTTGTATTCATTGGATCTGCTCTTTCTAAAAAAGCCCCTACCCCGAAATTCCCTAACGGATTTGGTCGTGTTGTAAATATTGTGTTATTATTCGCTGTCCTCATAGTAGGAATTTTGGCATACGAAACAATTATTGAAGGTTGGCATCATATTCAACATCCTACCCAATCAGGTGGTTTCTTAATTATTATTGGTGTCTTAGCCATTGCAACCGTTCTAGAATTGTTTGTTCTATATAAAGCAGGTAAAGAAGTTTTACATGAAACTCGAACAGAATCTAAAGGATTAGACCCACTTACGAAGAGTTTTGCTCATTTAAAGAATGCAAAACCAGCTACCAAATTAGTATTTATGGAAGATTTAGTTGCAACAAGTGGTAACCTTTTAGCTTTAATCGCTGTAGTGATTGCTCATTACACTGGATTCCTAGAAGCTGAAGGAATTGTATCTATTATTATCGGATGTATGATGTTCTATGTTGTAGGACGTATATTCTTAGAAAATGCTCGCGGAGCAATTGGTGAAACTGATGAACAAATGCTTAATCACATTGCACATTTAGTGATGGATCATAAGGATGTACGAGATATTAAAAAATTAGAGGTAATTAAAGAAGGCGAATTTTTACATGTTGAACTAGTTGCGAAAGTAAATCCAGAAATTTCATTTGCCGAAGCAGATGATATTCGTGACCATTTGGTCGAATTAATTCTTGCTCAACACGGCGTGCAAGATGTAACAGTCTCATTTGATGAAGATGATGGAATTACCCATTGGAAACATGTGAGTAATCGTCCTGAAACTCTTCCCCCACTTAGTGAATAAAAATAATGATAAAAATCCCGTTCAATGAGTTCATTGAACGGGATTTTTTAATGCAATTGACGATCTATTCTTTCAAGTAGTTCTACTCCTTTAACGACAAGTTTATCGCTTATTGGAGCATCTTTATCAATTGGCTTTTGAAATTGATTTAGTAATCCACCACCGATACCAAATAACGCATCTTTTTCATCATCAATACCATATTGATAACAGTGACGTAATAAAAACGGACGACCACATTCTAATTTAGAAGATGGTTGATCAAAATTCCCCGATTTTACAAATACCGGAATTCTTAATACATCATAGTACGGCTCTTTTTGAAAGATATAATCATAATACGCATGATCATATTCCCATCCCCCGCCTAATGTAAAACCATTGCCATTTAAAAATCCATCCAAGAAACCTTTTTCAAATCGCTTTCCTTCCAATGCAGATGATAATTCAATCATTAAAAAACCTCCTGTCCATCCTAGGATAGACAAGAGGTTAGCTTCTTTATTCATGTCAAAAATTAAAGAGACGCTTTTAATATAGCGCGCACATCTTCAGCTTCTAGAGGAACAAAGTTTCCAAAGCGTCCGTAAACCATTGCTTTTTCTACCATTAACTCTAGATTCGAATCGTCGATATCATAATGAGCTAGGGTTTCTGGTGCACCTAGAGAAGTCCAATACTCACGTAGGTTATCGATACCCTCATTAGCAATTTCCTCTACTGTTTTGCCATCTGGTTCAACACCAAACACATAAACAGCTAAACGCGCAAAACGTTCTGGATCTACTTTCAAATTATGGCGCATCCAGTGTGGGAACAACACAGCTAAACCACCTGCATGGGGAATATCATAAACAGCAGAAACGGCATGTTCAATGTTATGAGTAGCCCAGTCTCCTCTATACCCCATTTGTAGCATTCCATTTAATGCAATCGTTCCAGCAAAAAGAATCGTTTCGCGATCTTCGTAAGAATGTAAGTTGTTCAACAGTTTTGGAGCTGCTTCCATTACTGCTCTTAAAACCCCTTCACACATCTCGTCTTGAACAGGTGTGTTTGTCGCATTGTTGAAGTATTGTTCGAAAATGTGAGACATCATATCCACGATACCGTAAACGGTATGATTTAATGGAACTGACATAGTATAAGTTGGATCTAAAATCGAAAATTTAGGGAACACCAAAGGGCTTCCCCATCCGTATTTTTCTTGCGTTTCTTCATTAGTAATTACAGAACCTGAATTCATTTCTGAACCGGTTGCTGCAAGAGTAAGAACTGTGCCAAATGGTAGTGCTGCTTCAGGAACTGCTTTTCGACTAACTAAATCCCAAGCATCGCCATCGTATTTTGCACCAGCAGCGATCAATTTCGTACAGTCAATAACTGAACCTCCACCGACTGCTAATAAAACATCGATATTTTCCTTTTTACAAATATCTACACCTTGACGAGCGGTTGAGATACGTGGATTCGGATCGACTCCAGCTAGCTCAAACACTTCCATCTCAGCTTCTTTTAATGTGGACATTACCTCATCATAAAGACCATTTTTCTTGATACTTCCTCCACCATACACAACAAGTACCTTTTTGCCGTATGTAGGTAATTCTTGTTTTATCTGTTCTAACTGACCTTTACCAAATATCAATTTTACTGGATTGTAAAATGTAAATGTATTCATAGGTATCATCTCCTCTAACCATCATTATGTGCATTTTTTCAAATGAAATCAAAGATAAGTGCTTGAAAAAGAAAAAGTTCTACCTAGAAAATCTAGGTAGAACTTATATTTATTAAACCCAGCCACGGAAGCGTGAAGCTTCTGCTGTTTTACGAACACCAACCATATATGCAGCTAAGCGCATATTAATATTACGAGTTGTTGCAACGTTATACACATTTTCGAATGCTGAGATCATTTTTTTGTAAAGTTTTTCGTTTACTTCTTCTTCTGTCCAATAGTATCCTTGGTTATTTTGAACCCATTCAAAATAAGATACTGTAACTCCACCAGCACTTGCTAAAACATCAGGAACAAGCAAAATGCCACGTTCTGTTAATATTTTAGTAGCTTCAGACGTAGTTGGACCATTTGCAGCTTCTACTACGATACTTGCTTTAATATTATGAGCATTTTCAGCTGTAATTTGATTTTCAATTGCTGCAGGAACTAAAATATCACATTCTAATTCAAGCAATTCTTGGTTAGAAATTGTATTTTCAAACAACGTTGTTACAGTTCCAAAACTGTCGCGACGGTCTAAAAGATAATCAATATCTAAACCATTAGGGTCATGTAACGCACCATAAGCATCAGAAATACCGATAACTTTCGCACCAGCATCACTCATAAATTTAGCTAAGAAACTACCTGCATTACCGAATCCTTGAATGACAATACGTGCACCATTCATATCGATTCCGCGCTTTTTAGCTGCTTCTTCAACACAGATTGTTACACCTTGCGCTGTTGCACGATCGCGTCCTTGTGAACCACCAAGTACAATAGGTTTCCCAGTAATAAAGCCTGGAGAGTTAAATTCATCTATGCGACTATACTCATCCATCATCCATGCCATGATTTGTGAGTTGGTGAATACATCCGGTGCAGGAATATCTTTTGTTGGACCAACGAATTGACTAATCGCACGAACATATCCGCGACTTAACTTCTCAATTTCATTCATCGACATTTGACGAGGATCACAAATGATCCCACCTTTACCTCCGCCATACGGTAAATCAACAATTCCACATTTCAACGTCATCCACATTGATAAAGCTTTTACTTCATCTTCAGAAACTTGTGGATGGAAACGAACGCCACCTTTAGTAGGTCCTACTGCGTCGTTATGTTGTGCACGAAACCCAGTGAAAACTTTTACAGAACCATCATCCATTTTAATCGGAATACGTACTTCAAGCATACGTAATGGTTCTTTCAAGAGTTCAAACATTCCTTCATCGTATCCTAGTTTGTTAAGAGCGTCCTGAATAACATCTTGAGTTGATGTGAACAGGTTTAGATTTTCAGCCATTTTATAGTTTCGCCTCTTTATTCATAATGATTACATCGCAATCATTGTAACATAATTGGATTTGTTTTTTAACAATTAATATTATTTATTAAATACTTTTTGAATTTTTTTAATTGCCCAATCTAATTCTTCTTTTGTAATAACTAATGGTGGAGCAAAACGAATCACGGTATCATGCGTTTCCTTACACAATAAACCTAATTCTTTTAACTCTTCACAATATGGACGAGCTGCTTCGTTAAGTTCCATACCGATGAATAAACCACGACCACGTACTTCTTTAATAGAAGAATGTTCAATTTTCGATAATTCTTCTTTAAAATAATTTCCAAGTTCTTCAGAGCGTTCAGCCAATTTTTCATCTTTTAATACGTTTAAAGATGCAATCGATACGGCACATGCCATTGGATTCCCACCAAACGTTGAACCATGTGAACCCGGATTGAATACTTCAAGAATTTCTTTATTCGCAACAACACATGAAATTGGGAATACTCCGCCTCCAAGTGCTTTACCTAAAATGTACATATCTGCATTAACATCTTCCCACTCACATGCAAACATACGACCAGTTCGAGCAAGACCTGCTTGAATCTCATCTGCAATAAATAGGACGTTATTTTCGCGACAAAGTTCACGGGCAGCTTTCATAAATCCAACTGGTGGAATAATGATTCCCGCTTCACCTTGAATTGGCTCAATTAGGAATGCAGCCGTATTCGGCGTGATTGCTGCTTTTAGAGCTTCTAAATCACCGTAAGGAATAATGTTAACACCTGGCAATAATGGTCCGAAGCCACGCTTATAATCTGGATCTGATGATAGAGAAACGGCAGCCATAGTACGGCCATGGAAGTTACCTTCACATGCAATAATTTGTGCTTGGTTTTCAGCAACGCCTTTTACATCATAAGCCCAACGACGAGCAGCTTTAATTGCTGTTTCAACTGCTTCTGCACCCGTGTTCATTGGAAGTGCCATTTCTTTACCTGACATTTCACAAATCATTTCATACCAAGGTCCTAATTGATCATTGTGAAAAGCACGTGAAGTCAATGTTACACGATCCGCTTGATCCTTAAGTGCTTGAATGATTTTTGGATGACGATGTCCTTGGTTTACAGCTGAATAAGCAGAAAGCATATCCATGAATTTATTTCCTTCTGGATCTTTCACCCAAACGCCTTGTGCTTCAGAAATAACGATTGGCAGTGGATGATAGTTAGGAGCGCCAAATTTTTCGGTTTGTTCTATTACATTCTGTGAAACTGTCATAATGTTTCGCCTCCTTAGTTTTTCAAAAAAAGACAGACGCATCTTCAGATGTGCCTGTCTATGGCCCACATGATGTGGGAATTTTTCTAATGTAAAGCATCGAAGCCTAGCTCTCAGTTAAGCTCGGGCTGACAGTCATGAAGGCGTCCCGACACGATGTCGGGCTCTTAGCCTTCCTTCCATAACTGTCTAGCTCCTAGCGCCAGCTCGCACCGCCGCTTCGGAAACTCATGCGAAAGCAGGCTTTCGATTCGTTTCTTCCACCGTCAGAAATCGAGCTTGAGTGGCGCTATACGCTTTTCTTATAACATTTCAGATGTTGTTTTAGCTTGTAAGTGCAGTCCTAAGTAATCAGGTCCGCCTGCTTTTGAATCTGTACCTGACATGTTGAATCCACCAAATGGTTGGTACCCAACAATAGCACCAGTACATCCACGGTTGAAGTACAAGTTACCAACATGGAACTCTTCACGTGCTTTTTCTTGGTTCATACGGTTGCTAGTAATTACCGCTCCAGTTAGGCCGTACTCCGTGTTGTTTGCAATTTCAAGTGCATGGTCGAAATCTTTTGCTTTCGCAATACCAACAACTGGCCCAAAGATTTCTTCTTGCATGATGCGTGCTTTAGGATCTAAATCTGCAATTACAGTAGGTTGAATGAAGAATCCTTTTGAGTCGTCTCCAGTTCCACCCGCTACTAAGCGACCTTCACCTTTACCAATTTCAATGTAGCTCATGATTTTTTTGAATGCTGCGCCATCGATTACTGGACCAACAAAATGCTCATCTTGATCAGGAACACCAACAGATAGAGCTTTCGTTAATTCTTCTACACGGTTTAACACTGTATCGTAAACGTCTTCAACGATTACGGCACGTGAACATGCAGAACATTTTTGACCACTGAAACCAAATGCAGACTTAACGATTGATTGAGCAGCTAATTCTAAATCAGCTTCTTTATCAACTACGATTGTATCTTTACCGCCCATTTCAGCGATAACACGTTTAATCCAAATTTGACCTTCATTTAACTTAGAAGAACGTTCGAAAATACGAAGACCTACATCACGTGAACCAGTGAAGCTGATTAAACGCGTGCGTGGGTGATCTACTAAGAAATCGCCAACTTCAGCACCAGAACCTGGGATGAAGTTCAATACGCCAGCAGGCATACCAGCTTCTTCTAAAATTTCAACAAATTTATAAGCAACAACAGGAGTTGTTGATGCTGGTTTTAGTAATACTGTATTACCAGTTACGATTGCCGCAACTGCAGTTCCAGCCATAATTGCGAAAGGGAAGTTCCATGGAGAGATAACAACAGCTACTCCCATTGGAATGTAGTCATAACGATTATATTCGCCTGGACGGCTTTCAACTGGGTGACCATCTTTTAAACGAAGCATTTGACGACCATAATATTCTAGGAAGTCGATAGCTTCAGCTGCTTCAACATCAGCCTCAACCCAAGTTTTACCCGCTTCTTTCGATAACAATGCTGAGAATTCGAATTTACGACGACGCATAATAGCAGCCGCTTTGAAAAGTAAATCTGCACGAACTTCAGGCTTTACTTTTTTCCAAGTATTAAATGTAGCGTCTGCAATGTCCATTGCTTTTGATGCTAATTCATGAGTTGTTTTAGATACTGAACCAACTACTTCAGTTTTATTTGCAGGATTGTAAGATACAATCTTCTCTTCTGTTGTGATTCTTTCTCCACCAATGATTAGTGGGAAATCTTGCCCCATATAGCCAGCTACCGTTTTGTAACCTTCTTGAATAGCTTTTTTGTTTTCTTCTTTTGAAAAATCAGTGAATGCTTCATGTTTATAAGGAATCATGTGAATCCTCCTATAATTTATTTTAGTGCAAAAATAATTTGCACTTTTATTTCGTTTACATCTATAATAATGCAAAAGATTGTTGCGTTTTTCAAGTGATATTTCTTATTTTCGTAAAAAAAGTTAGGAGTGGACCTCCAATGAATCATACAGATCTTGAATTATTACCTTTTTATCGCTTTGCGAGTGACCATATATCCGTTGGTATACATGCAATAGACCAAAATGGACGCACTATTTTATACAATGAAAAAATGAAAAATATCGAAGGATTGGATTTACATGATGTAGCGGATCGAACCTTATTGGAACTATTTCAGTTTGACCAACATGAGAGTACTTTATTAAAAGTACTACAAAGTGGCCAGCAAGTCTTAAATGTTAAACAAACGTATTGGAATCGTAATGGACATGAAATCACAACGATAAATGATACGTATCCTGTCCTTCAAGATGGGATATTAATTGGAGCAGTTGAATTAGCTCGTGATGTAACGACGTTGGAGCGATTGGTTTATCAACCTTTACGCAGATATGGCGAACCAATCACATTTTCAGTTATTACGGCCGTTTCTGATGCCATGAAACAAGTTATCTCGACTGCAAAAAAGGCAGCAACTGCTCGATTATCTGTACTTTTGATTGGAGAAGCTGGAACTGGAAAAGATTTAGTGGCTGAAGGCATTCATTACGAATTGTCACCACCTTTGGTTCATTTTTATACGTTATATTGCCACAATTCAGATCCAACGATTCTAAATAAGTTAAAAGAAGATTTAGTTGTTCTTGATGAAAGTACAATCTTCTGTGAACGAATTGACCTTTTAAATTTAGCTATGCAGCAACAATTGTTTGAAATGGTCAATGATCCGACTCTTAGTGGACACTTATTTTTAGCAAGTGTCGGCGCAGACCCAATCGATTTAATTGCTTCAGGAGAGCTTTTAAAAGACTTATATTATTTCTTCACCACTATGACGATATATGTTCCCCCATTAAGAGAACGCAGAGAAGATATTGATCCATTCGTTCATGATTATTTTGCCAGACATCGAGTTCGTTTTGGATCTTCTATTAATGGATTATCCCCGGATGTTCGCGAATTGTTCCATTCCTATGATTGGCCAGGGAATTTAAAAGAAGTCGAAATTTTATTAGATGAGATATCTTCTATGATCACGACAGAAGAACTTGTAACGTTTGAGATGTTACCGCTCCATTTCAAACTCAAGGTTCAAGAAATAAGAGAACCACTAAAAAGAGCTGAAGACTTTGTCGTTCAAACTGAAAAAGACTTGTTGCCGTTAGACGAATACTTGAGAGAAGCTGAAATATACTACTTACAAAAAGTCATGGGGATGTTTGAAGGGAATGTAACGAAAGCATCTAATGCTCTTGGGATGAGTAGACAAAACTTGCAATACCGCTTAAGGAAAATGAAGAAATAAAAAAAGCGAGCCATCTCAATGAAGAGATGCTCGCTTTTACTCATTGACCAGATTGTTTGATCCAGTCTTCTAATTTGTCTTTTAATGAATTGAACCCTTCAGAATCTCGCTCATCTACACGAGCTTGTAAAGATTTCTTCGGCTTGTCTTCTTTACGAATAACCGGTGGGCGTTCTTGTAAAGCACGAATTGAAAGGCTGATTTTGCCCGCTTCTTCGTCCACTTCTAAAACTTTCACTTCAACTTCTTGCCCTACTGATAAAAATTCACTCACTTCCTTCACATAACCATATGTGATTTCAGAGATATGAACCAACCCTTGTGTTTCTTCGTCTAAAGCAACAAAAGCACCATATGGCTGAACGCCAGTAACTTTACCTGCAACTACATCTCCAACTTCATACTTCTTTGTCATAATAATCTCTCCTAGTTTTGAATATATACCTATCTACCTTAAGGCCATAGTAGATTATACCATAAACTAGGAATTAACTCAAAAGACTCATTGGATAGGCATATAGTAAATGCGCCATCCATCAACCGTTTTCCGCATTTGGATTCCATTTCGATAGAATTCGTTAGTAACTAATTCAGGTTTAATATATAGCCATGCAGTTACATCAAATTCATCCGTTTTATCTCTGCTTTGTAACGGTTCATCCAATGGGTAGTCTTGATGTGATTCCATCGAATGATATTGCTTTTTCCAATCGATCTCTATATCTGATGGACTTGATAGAAATTCTTCTTTATTCGGAGTATTCTCACCTTTTAATAGTAGTTCATACTGTGTATTTAAATCTCCTTGACTTGCTGCTTCAAGATAAATTCCGGCAACCATTGTTGCTCCCACATCTTTTAAAATGGTGTAATCGTAATTTTCTTTAAACCGAGTATAGAGATCTTGAATATCTTTGATTGTCTCTTCATTAATTTCTACATTTGGCTCACTATAAAGCAAATAACTTAAGCTTGCATCGATTGTCCATATTCCCTGGTGACTTCGATTAATGGGAATTGTACGAATCACTTGATCTCCATTCAATACATCGACCGAACCTACAAAGTTGCCATGCTGTTCAAAAGTATTCTCGTCTTGATAACGAAGACTCGTTGCTTCTTTAGGAATCAATTCATAGTTTAGCCAACTATTCATCACTTTCTCGAAATTCTCATGATCAGTAAAATTCATGAATGATAAAAGTTGTTGATTGATTCCTCTTAATTTTTCTTCCTGGGCGTGTTGATACAATACAACACTTTCTATTGGACTCAATCCAACAATTTGAGTTATTTGTGATAAATCAATATTCTCGATCGATTCCGCTACCTTTTGCTCTACTTCAGTATTTGGCCAATTGATTGTGGTAGATTTTGCCCCACTTACTTCTTTTGGCATAATGGCTGCTAGGTCACCATTTTCTGCAAGTGTAAAGGCTACTTTAAGGTCATTAAAGTTTAAACTTCGATACGCTTCATTTACTTCCCAATTATTTTCGCTTACGGATTCAAACATTGGTCTAATGAAGTATTTCATGGGTGAATCGCCATAACTGTATCGTAAACTATTCCAGACAGCTTGGAATTCATAATTAACACGACCATTCGTAATTACTTCCGTATTTGTTGCACCAAAAATTAACGTATAGGCTAAATCTTCATACTGTGATTTCATAATAGCGTAGAGAGAATTGCGGTGTTTCGTGCTTAACAAAAATTGCTCTAATTGATTTAAATACATGGCCGATTCTAATGGAGTTAAAGTTAACTCTCCCCCGTAAGTAAAAGGGATCATAGATTTCATCTGTAAAAATGAGATGGCAGAATACTGAATGGTTTCATATAAATTTTGCCAGTGATTCGGGAACTCGAAAAATGCTTCGTATCTATTTTCGTCTCTTGAAACTCTAATTGAAATCCCTTGAGTATTGCCGTTATTAATTAGGTTTTCAACCTCTTCAGGCAAATTATACCGATTTGAACGCAAATAACTCGCATCCAATTTTCCACTCATCTTTGCTGTTTTCAATATTTCCCGATGTTTTTCCAAAACTGAATTATAATAGGTAATTAAATAATCAATCTTGGTATTTAACTCATCAACATAGATGGCACTTTCTTCTTCAGACATTTGTTCCCCAGCAGTTGCATCATTAATCATTTGAGAAGGTATTTTTAACACATCTAACACTTCTTCATACCGTTCATCCATGGATGCACTACTAGACCCATTTTCTGAACGATTCTCTTTAAAATTAAGAGCAAATAATTGATTAGCCATTTTTACAAATTCAATTTGATTAAATTCTTCTTCTGTTAACCCAAGTGTATTTCGATAAGTAGTCTTTTGTTCTTCAAAAGACTTTTTAAAGTCGTCAACACTCTTAGTGTCAGCAGCATTTGCTACCTCACTACTTGGAGTTTTATCATCTTTTAAAAACGAGGTACTTAGAATCCCTATTAACAAGACACTAGCTAACCCCACTGCCCAAACATTAACCTTATGCTTCTTTGACTTACTTACTTTTTCTTGAGAAATTGAATCTTCCCCAATACCTCTTTCTAATTCTATTTGTCGAAGAACTTCGTCTAAATTAAACTTTGAGGGCACGCGCTTGTATGATTTTTTCAATAAATTCAAATTCTGTTCGAATTGATTGTCGTCTAATATTCCAAGTGACGATTTAATGTTCTCGCACGAATCCATCAGTCTAGATTCAACTTCAGTTGGTTGGATATTTAAGACTTCACCAATTTCAACATATGAAAGCTCATGGAAATAAAACAAAACCAGTGGATTTCTGTATTTCTCATCTAATAGTTGAATGGCATCATGAAGTTCTCGATCTTCATCAAACACTAAAATCCTCGATTGAGGCAATCGAGTTGAATGTTCAGATAAATCCCTTTGTAATTCTTGCTCTTCCTCTTGTCCACGACTTTCTTTTTTATGGTAGTCACGGGTGGCCTTTAATGTTAGTTTATATAGCCATGTTGTAAAATCGGAACTTTGAAATTCACCTAATGATTTATATAGTTTAATAAAAACTTCCTGGGTTACACTCTGAATATCATCTACTTTTACTCCACATTGAAAGGCGTATTTTTCGACCGTTCGATGGTGGTGTTCCATTAATTCTTCATATGCAATTAGATTCCCATTTTGTGCATGATTAACCATTTCTGTATCTTGCATGAAGCCCCCTCCTTGCTGTCTATATTTGTAATACGTTTCTTTTTCATATAATGTTTCAAAAAATTCTATTATTTTTATAACCTGTCGTGTAGAATGAGAAAATCTTTATATTTTAAGGGAGTGGAAAACATGGCAAATCGCGATCATTTTGCATCGAAAATAGGCTTCGTCCTAGCAGCAGCTGGAAGCGCTATTGGACTAGGAGCTATATGGAAGTTTCCATATATGGCAGGAACAAACGGTGGTAGCGTATTTGTTTTGTTATTTATCATCAGTACGATGTTAATCGGACTACCTATATTGCTTGCTGAGTTTGTCATTGGTCGAAAAGGCCAGGCAGATGCAGTGACTACATTGAAAAAATTAGCACCGGGAAAAAAATGGTCTATTATTGGATACTCAGGATTTTTCTTCTCGTTCATTATTCTATCGTTCTACAGTGTTGTTGGCGGTTGGATATTATCATATTTAACAAGAGCCCTATTCTTCACTCTTAATAATAGTAGTGAGAGTTATTATGCAGAATTGTTTGAGTCAATCATTGCCAACCCTTGGGAAGTTATTATTGGACAAGCTGTCTTTATGTTACTCACAGTATTGATTGTACAAGGAGGAATTGAAGGCGGGATTGAACGAGCTAGCCGAATTATGATGCCTGCACTACTTATTTTCTTTATCGTCTTGGTTATCCGTTCTTTAACTCTAGATGGGGCTATGGAAGGCATTAAATTTATGTTTATTCCTGATTGGTCTTATTTAAATGGTCACACCATGTTGATGGCTTTAGGACAAGCATTCTTCTCTTTAAGCGTAGGCATAGCTGGTATGATGACATATGCATCATACCTTCCGAAGGACCAAAAGCTGGGTAATTCAGCTTTAAGTGTATCTTTGCTCAATGTGGGAATTTCAATCATGGCCGGTCTCGTAATTTTCCCAGCTGTTTTTGCATTAGGTTATTCACCTAACGAAGGACCTGGACTTGCATTTATCATTTTACCTGCCGTTTTTGAACAAATACCTTTTGGTGCATTCTTCATGTTGCTTTTCTTCGTGCTTCTTTTATTTGCAACATTGACTTCTTCAATTTCCATGTTGGAAATTGTAGTATCGATTGGAATAAAAAATGCATATGATAAACGTAAGCGCTCATCTTGGATCTATGGACTTCTAATTTTCTTAGTTGGTATTCCTAGTGCCTTGTCATTTGGTGTTTTTGCAGACGTTAAAATTTTCGGAAAAACTTTCTTCGACTTTGCAGACTTTATTACCAATAGCGTTGGATTGCCAATAGGTGCCTTGTTAATATCTATCTTTGCTGGTTATGTATTAACAAAAACTGAAACATTTACCGAGTTAAATATTTCTTCATTGTGGTTCAACATTTGGCACTTTATTGTTCGGTATTTAGCACCAGTTGCGATCATCCTTGTTTTTATCAATGCTATGCTACCTACAATTCAGGCCCTATTTAAATAAAATTATAGATTTTAGATGTGTGCGTAAGACGACTTATTTCCCCATTTATAAAGTCTTACGGTATGATAAGATAGTATCAAGCATATGATGTATGTATGGAAAGGAGTGCATGAAGATGAAACAAGAATTTCACACTCAGCTTCGCTCATTACGCGAAGAACGCAATATGTCTTTAGAAGATTTATCGCTAAAAACAAGAATTGGTGCAGGAAAATTAGAACAATATGAGTCTGGTTCAGAAATCCCTTCAGAACAGGCCATTTTAAAATTATCCAACGCACTCGAAGTTCCAGTTTCAAACTTAATGGATGGACTTCAAGTTAATTCATAATTAGAAAAGACGTAGCTTGTGCCCAAATGGGGTGCAAGCTACGTCTTTTTTATTGTGATATACGTTTCTATACAAAAATTCAAAACACAGGGTGTCCGGATCACTATCTTTATATAGATTGAAAAGTTGTAATTTATATAGCTAATGTTGTGATTTTTACACCTAATGTTGTAAATTTGAAAGCTAAACTTGTAAAAATAGAAGCTGATATTGTAATAGTAGGCATAATGAGCAAAAAAACGGGGAGTCATAAAAGTCATTTGTTATGACTATTATGACTCCCCGTTATAGCAATCAATAATACTAAACAATACATTTCGCTTCAAATTTCACCGCAATAAGCTTGTATGCTATTTGCATGCATTGCTCAAGTGGAATCCATTTTTCGAAAGAATGTTCATAAATGGTTTGAATCTTTTTAGCAAGATCAGATGGATGATCAATACCTTGTAGTGCTGCCACGACATCTGCCGTTTCTGTATCATACGCTTCCGAGCCTAATTGAAACGGATCCCAAGAAGCTAGTATCAAAACTGCTCGTCTATTCATCTCTATAGTTTGCATCTTTTTTCACCTATTTACTTTTCTTTAATAAAGGCTATGATACCATATAAATAAAAAAAGGAAAGAAGGGAATTGACGTGAGCTCATTTGATCAAGTATATAATCGTCGCGATACCCGCTCCGTAAAATGGGATTGGATGGAGAAAATTTACGATATTAACGATGCATCAGATATATTACCTATGTGGGTTGCAGATATGGATTTTGCAGCGCCAACGGTTGTGACGGAGGCTTTACAAGAAAGAATCAATCACCCCATTTTCGGTTATTCATACATATGTGAAGGTTGCAAAACGGCTGTTCAATCTTGGTTACATAATAAGCATAACTGGGATACTGAAACCGAGTGGATGCTCTTTCATCATGGCGTAGTCCCGGCAATTGCAACTGTAGTTGAAACTTTCACCAAAACTGGTGCTAGCATTTTAGTCACACCACCCGTCTATCCGCCATTTTTCAGTATCCCTGAAAAACTCGGGAGAAAAGTCGAAGTAAGTCCATTAAAAGAGTCAGACGGAACCTATGAAATGGATTTCGTTTCATTTGAAGAAAAGTTACGAAACGGGATTGAGCTATTTATTTTATGTAATCCTCATAATCCTGGAGGAATGGTTTGGTCCAAAGAAACGTTAATTGAAATTATCCGCTTATGTGCGAAATACGATACGATGATCCTATCTGATGAAATACACGCAGATTTGGTTTATCCAGGACACACACATTATCCTTTAGCATCTTTAGCTGAAAATGAAGCAGATCGTATTATTACGTGTGTTGCCCCAACTAAAACATTCAATTTAGCGGGTGTACAAGCTGCAGTGATGATTGTTACCGATGCTCAAAGGCGAGAACAATTGCGAGACCACGCAGCAGCTCATGGTCAAATGGAATTGAGTCCTTTTGGGGCGACTGCATTAAAAGCAGCTTATGAACATGGCGAACCTTGGCTAGTAGAATTATTAGAAGTATTATCATCAAATATTGACTATGCAATTGAAACCATTACATCTGCATTACCTAAAGTAAAGATTGCTAGCCCTGATGCAACTTACTTGCTTTGGATTGATTATCGACTTACTGGATTATCTGAAGAAGAAATGATGGAGTTGTTACTTCATAAAGGGAAATTAGCCTTAGAACCGGGCTCTAAGTATGGAGAATCAGGTAGAGGATTTATGCGTATGAATATTGCTTGTCCCCGCAAAACACTTGAAGATGGTGTAGATAGGTTTATACATGCACTGAGTTAAGTTGCTTTTGATCAAAAACAAAAATGGCCGACTCCATAACGGGGTCGGCCATTCCTATTATCATTGATTGTTTTCTTTTTCTAGCTGACGTTCACGCAACACTCTTTCTTCTAACTCCTTCACTTGCTCTTCTTGTTTTTTAGACTTCTTCACAATCCATCTAAAAGTTAAGACACAAGCAATTGAAAAAATGATGAAGCTGATTGCTGCGGGTATATACTCTGATTTGTCTTCAGGAAAATAGAGAAACAGGATAACCATCCATGAACTCATATTTGACACTTCCTAACTTATTTTTGAAGAACTTCGATCGATTCGATCTTAATATCTTCAAGTGGCTTGTCGCTACCATTTTTTTGAACTGAAGCCATTTCATCAATAACTTCTAATCCTTCAACTACTTGTCCGAATACTGTGTGACGGTTGTCTAACCAAGGAGTACCACCGTTAGTAGCATATGCTTCTACGATTTCTTCTGGATAGCCAGCATCTTTCATTTGTTTTAGCATGCTTGAATCGACACGGCTTGCTTGAACGATAAAGAATTGGCTTCCATTTGTACCAGGTCCAGCGTTAGCCATTGATAAAGCGCCACGTAGGTTGAACGCTTTATCTGAGAATTCATCTTCAAATGTAGAGCCGTAAATGCTTTCGCCACCCATACCTGTACCAGTTGGATCGCCACCTTGAATCATGAAATCTTGAATGATGCGGTGGAAGATGATGCCGTCATAATAACCGTTTTCTGCATGAGTAATGAAATTTTCAACAGTTTTAGGTGCTACCTCAGGGAATAATTTAATTTTGATTGCTCCCATTGTTGTGTTCATAACTACTAATGCTTCGTTTGATGCAACTTCTTTTGATAATTGTGGATACATTTGACTCTCTCCTTTTTCTAAGGCTGTTGTTTTAGTCTCTTCAACAGCTTCATTGTTTTTTTCTGCTTGATCTTCTTTCTTAGTTCCGCAACCTGATAGTATCAGAATTGCACTAAAAATGACCAATAAACCTTGTTTTTTCATTTTCGTTTCACCCTCAGATATTCTATCATATTACTTTTGTTTTGACAGTAATTAAGGCATATCACTTTATTCGGAAGCCGAAATGTTTTATAATAGTATGGGTTATGAATGCAATGTTTTTGTTTTAGAAAGAAGTGAACGTATGACCGTACAAAAAAGAAATTTCTATATAATGTTTATTTCCAATTTTTTAGTAGCCGGCACAGCGACCATGATCATGCCTTTTTTATCACTATATATTAACACAATGGGTGATTTTTCAGATGCTTATGTCCAAAAGTGGTCCGGCATGGTTTTTGGTATTACCTTTGTATCTGCTTTTTTAATGTCTCCGATTTGGGGCAGAATCGCAGATAAATTCGGATATAAACCAATCCTAATTATCAATGGTTTTGGTATATCGATCAGTATTTTATTGATGGGATTTGTTGATTCTGTTGAAGCGTTTTTCTTCTTGCGTTTGTTTATGGGAATTGTAACTGGTTTTATCCCAACCTCATTGGCTTTTATCAGTTCTCAAACTCCTAAAGAAGTTGCAGGGAAAACGCTAGGTACTTTACAAATGGGGAGTGTTTCCGGAACGTTGTTTGGTCCTGTTCTAGGTGGATTACTTGCTGACTCATTCGGATTCCAATATACATTTGTTATTACCTCAGTTGTCATTTCTTTAGCGGCCGTGCTCGTTATGGTAGGAATTAATGAAATCCGTAAAACGCCATCTGCTGACGCACATGTTTACACGAGAAAAACGGTGTTTGCAGGGTTAATGCATCATAGATTGTTGTTACATGTAATGATTATTACTTCGTTAATTCAAATAGGGAATTTTAGTATACAACCCCTATTATCCCTGTATGTTGCTGGACTAACAGATTCAACTGATGTCGCGTTTCTAGCAGGTATTACATTTAGTGCTGCTGGAATAGGTAATCTACTATTTGCAAGATATTGGGGTCGATTAGGTGATTCGATTGGGTACGAGAAAGTATTAACTTTCCTACTCTTACTTGCCTTTTTGTTTATCGTCCCTCAAGCATTTGTGACTGAATTATGGCACCTGATTGGATTACGTTTGTTATTTGGAATCGCAGTTGGTGGGCTAATCCCGATAACAACTGCACTTGTTAGAAGAGAATCACCTATTGAAATTCAAGGTGAAGTAATGGGTTATAATACAAGTTTCCGCTTTTTAGGTAGTATTATTGGGCCAATGTTTGGTGGAATTGTCAGTGGGTTTATCGGAATATCATCCGTGTTTTTTGTCACCGGTGCCCTATTCCTTCTATCCTATATAGTTCTCATTTTGACTCGCAAAATGCCTGATCAGGATTTTGAAGATGTTTTATTAGAAGAAGAAGCACATCAACGTGCATAAGGTACAATTAGCACACTTTTCTCTATGAAAAGTGTGCTATTCTTTTTGTAGGTATTTACTAGAAAGGAGGTTTCAGGATGCGACAATTTATTGGGATATCTACAATAGTATTAGCCTTGCCGATCATGATCTTTTTATATACGCAAATAGGAAGTGAAATTCATGCAGCTACTCAGTTTCAAACTCAAGTAAAAAGTTCCATCCAGTTAACGGAACCTTCCTTTTCTTCCCCAGTAGCAATGAAAGATCGAAACGGCAAAATATTTTCAGAAGAATATGTTGAGTGGCGAAAGCCTTTAGAATATGAGGATATTCCTTTCTTTATTCAAGAGCTGTTTATACAAAGTGAAGATACCGATTTTTATGAACATGTTGGATATGATTTAAGCGCGATCGTTCGTGCCGTTGTTTCAAATTCTTCTGCACAACAATCACAACAAGGTGGTAGTACCATTACTCAACAATTAGTTCGCATGAGATACTTAACGGAAGAAAAAACCTATGAACGGAAAGTAACCGAACTTTTATATGCGTATGAATTAGAACAAGTTTCATCGAAAGAAAAAATTCTAGAAATGTATATGAATGAAATGTATTTTAGTAATCAAGTGTATGGAATTGGTGCAGCTGCAACGTATTATTTTCAAAAGAATCTAGTCGAGTGTACGGAAGCAGAAATGGCGTTTTTAGCGGCCATTCCAAATAACCCATCGCTCTATAACCCTCTTAAGAATTTTAATGAGACGAAACTTCGTCAAGAACTTTTACTAGATGTTTTAGCTAAAAATGGGACGATAACGCAAGAACAATCGAATGAATTCAAATCACAAAAAATTACGTTAAAAACAAAACAAAAAGCACAACAGTATCCTTCCTACAGTACATACGTCATTAAAGAATTATCAGACTTAATTGCTGAGAAAGACGGATTTGCTGAACGCTTAGAAAAAGCTCAAGATCCTGCCATGAAAGATTTGATTAAAGCAGAGTTAAAAAGTAAAGTGGATGAAATAGTATCCACTGGTGTAACAATCGAGACGAGTTTAGATCCCCTCAAGCAGCAATCGATAGATCGCAGTTTTAACAAAAAACTAGAAAATACCGAATTGCAAGCATCAGGTGCCTTGATTGACAATAAAACCCGGGAAATTATTGCCCTTTATGGTGGGAAGGATTATCGTAAATTCGATTTTCACAGAGCCTATCAAGGTTACCGCCAACCTGGTTCAGCGATAAAACCATTGCTCGTTTATGCACCTTTTTTTGAAACAACGGAATATTCTCCTGATAGTCAAGTCAATGGAGGAAAATATTGTATTGGGACATTTTGTCCGCAAAATTATGGTGGTGCATTTTATGGAGATGTCCCGATCAAACAAGCCTTTCGATTTAGTTATAACACCCCTGCTGTTCGACTGTTTGAAACCGTTGGAATCGAACAAGCTTTTGGATATTTAAATCGTTTCCAATTTAGTGAAGTGAACATCGAAGATCATAATTTCCCGGCAGCAATCGGCGGATTTAATAACGGGGTAACAACTTTACAAATGGCGGACGCTTATTCTAGTTTCATAAATGGACAATATCAACCTACCCGTGCAATCCGATCTGTAAAAAATAAAAATGGGGATATTTTATATGCATGGGATTCAGAAAAACAAGAAATTTGGTCAGCTGAGACTATATCTTACATGAGATCTATGCTTCAAGATGTCGTAGATAACGGTACTGGTATTGGAGTTCAAGGAGATTCAAGTTATATCGGAGCGAAGACTGGTACCACTAATGATTTTCATGACTTTTGGCTAGCCGGACTAACGGAAGAATATACTGCCACTGTTTGGCTCGGATACGATCAGCCACGTGATATGGGTGATATTGAATCAGAAAAAATTCACCATTATTTATTCTCGGAGTTAATAAAACGGTAAGATCTTTTTTAGACATAGCAAAGGGGTGTTCTAGAGGTCACTTTTAGTGACTCTTGTAACACCCCTGTTTTTATTCTAAGAAAGGCAAACTTGCCATTAATCCGTTGTAAAGTTTCAATAAAACATAAACGACTAGTGATATAAATAGACTCCAAACCACTATTTCAAATAAAATCATCCCGACCGTACCAGACATCGTCATCGTATGACTTAACTTATAAATAACATAAATGAAATAGATAAAGGTTGTCACCCCAAAGATGAGGATTAAGATTGGCAGTGATTGAATCCCGATAACAGATGCTAATCCACCAAAAAAGTAAACGACATATCCACCTCTAGCGTGGTGTATGGTATGACCTTCAAAATCTTTAGAGAAAAAAAGCATCGCTAATTCATGAATGGTTTCAGCAATCAGTTTTAAAGCTGAAAAAACCATAAAATAGAACAAAGCGAAGACGATTAATAAGAACAATCGCAACTGTAAGTCAGACAAAAATTCTCTCATACCGGAATAGACGCCGATTCCTTTAAATAAATCTAATGCTTCTGTTACGGTAAACACACCAAAAGTTAAACTAAATAAGATAATTGTGATCAGTGGTAAATAACCAAAAATATATGGATTTTTCATGAATTTCCCTCATTATCTGCGATGTTTCTTCCTATTTATCATAGCTGAGAAAATACACCGTTAGCAACCTTTCCTTTAAGTAGTCACTCATGCAATCCGCTTAAAACTACGCTATACTTGACTTTATAAACAATAAATTTAAATTTATTAATGAAGGAGGATTAACTTGTCATTTGTACTTTTCATATTCATTCCGATGATTGCGGCTCTTTTCATACCGTTTTTGTTTAAGAAAATTAACGGAATACATACAGGCTGGTTCGCCCTTTTAGTACCGGTCTTTTTGTTTGCAGTATACACGACCTTTTTACCGGAAGTGATTAAAGGTAAAACATTTACATCCTCTTTACCGTGGGTTCCAACACTTGATCTTTCGTTTATTTCCTATATAGACGGTTTAAGCTTGTTATTCTCACTTTTGATTAGTGGAATTGGATCGTTGGTTGTGCTGTATTCTATTTTCTATTTAGATAAAACACGCGAACAATTACATAATTTCTATGTATATTTAATGCTTTTCATGACGGCTATGCTCGGAATTGTTCAATCTGATCACCTGATTAGCTTGTACTTTTTTTGGGAACTAACATCCATTTCATCGTTCCTTTTAATCGGGTATTGGTATAAGCGAGATCGATCCCGATTTGGTGCACTCAAATCCATGATGATCACTGTCTTTGGTGGATTGATGATGCTTGGTGGGTTTGTTTTACTTTCGATTATGGGTGATACCTATTCGATTCGAGAATTAATTGGACAGGCACCTACTCTCCTTAATCATGAGTGGTTTGTATGGTCGCTTATTTTAGTTTTGCTTGGCGCATTCACAAAATCTGCACAGTTTCCATTTTATATTTGGCTACCTGATGCAATGGAAGCACCTACACCAGTTAGTGCTTACTTACATTCAGCCACTATGGTTAAAGCCGGATTATATTTAGTTGCTCGTTTTACGCCGATTTATGCAAGTTCAGAAATTTGGATTTGGCTAGTTACAGGAATCGGTTTATTAACATTATTTTGGGGTTCATTCTTTGCATTGAAACAAACAGATTTAAAAGGAATTCTTGCTTTCTCAACAGTTAGTCAGCTAGGTTTGATCATGTCATTGCTTGGTGCTGGAGCTATCTCGTTCCATACAGGTGTTGAAGAGAATGACATTTTTAAATATGCTGCTTTTGCTGCGATCTTCCATTTGATTAATCATGCAACCTTCAAAGGTAGTTTGTTCATGATTGCAGGGATTGTTGACCATGAAACCGGTACTCGCGACATTCGAAAATTAGGCGGACTAATGAGCTTAATGCCGGTTACGTTTACGATTGCGATGATTGGTAGTTTATCTATGGCGGGTCTTCCCCCTTTTAATGGATTCTTAAGTAAAGAAATGTTTTTAACTGGCATGCTTTCGATTACAGAATTTGAGTTCTTTGCTTTTGAAACGTGGGGGATTTTATTCCCAATCATTGCATGGATCGCTAGTGTCTTTACTTTTGTATATAGTTTCTACTTTGTTTTCCGCACCTTTACAGGAAAGCATCAACCTGACTTATTGCCTAAAACAGCACATGAAGCCCCTATTGGGATGCTGATTTCACCTGCTATTTTAGGAACGCTCGTATTAGTTATCTTCTTTATTCCAAATCTGATTGGTGATGCCTTAGTTAAACCGGCTGTTTTAGCGATTCAACCGTTCTTATATGCAACACCAAGCGATATCGATATTCATATTAAAGCTTGGCATGGTCCTAATATAGAACTGTTTATGACATTAGGTATTATCATTATTGGTTTCTTGCTGTATTGGACATTGCCTAAGTGGCAGCATCTATATGGGAAGTTTCCATCTGGATTTACCTTAAACCGTTTCTATGATAGTTTGATGTTCTTAAGCGAAGTGGGAACAAACCGAGTATCTCGCTTTTACATGACTGGGTTCATCCGTTCATATTTGGTGTATATGTTTACTGGGATTGTCTTACTGACAATATCAACTGTCTTTATTCAAAATGCCTTTGATGTCAGTTTTGCAACCCTTGCGCCGATTCGTTTTTATGAACTAATCATCGCATTGGTATTAATAGCAGGTACAATTACAATTCTTTTAGCAAAATCTAGATTAACTTCTATTATTGCTTTGGGAGCAGTTGGATACTCTGTTGCCTTATTCTTTGTTGTGTTTAATGCACCTGACTTAGCCTTAACGCAATTAGTTATTGAAACCGTTTCTGTCGCATTGTTTTTACTCGCTTTTTACCATTTACCAAGATTAAATCGACACGAAAATCGGATGCGTTTCCGCTTAGGGAATGCACTTGTAGCAATTGGAGTGGGTGTGACGGTAACGATTATCGCTTTATCTGCACATTCTCAAAAGCTGGTACCGTCTATTTCTTCTTATTATGAAGATACGGTGTATTCTGAAGCTGGTGGAGGAAACATCGTCAACGTAATTCTTGTTGACTACCGTGGATTTGATACCTTATTTGAAATTGCCGTTTTAGCAATCGCTTCTCTTGGGATTATCGCTATGATTAAGTTGCGTTTGACGAAAAAGAAAGAGGTGAATCGCATTGAAAACGAATGATGTTATTTTACAAACAACGACGAAACTCATATTTTTCATCATTTTCCTTTTCTCGATTCATATCTTTTTTGCCGGTCATTATACACCTGGTGGTGGATTCGTTGGGGGATTGTTAACTGCTAGTGGTATCGTCTTATTGTTGTTAGCATTCGATTTAAAAACAGTAACTACCGCACTTCCGATAAACTACACTGTGATGACAGCAGTTGGATTACTAGTGGCAATTTCCACAGCTGCAGGATCTATTTTCTTTAACGTTCCATTTTTCACACATGCATTTGATTACTTTGAATTACCGTTATTAGGTAAACAGTCTTTGCACACTGCGATGTTATTTGATACGGGTGTTTACTTAGTTGTCGTAGGTGTCACGATGACCATTATTCAATCGATTGGAGCTGATGACTAATGGAAATTATCATGAGTTTTGTTATCGGCTTTTTGTTCATGGCCGCTGTTTATTTAATGTTATCTAAAAGTTTATTACGAATTATTATTGGTACTGGCTTACTTAGTCATGGAGCCCATTTGCTTCTATTAACGATGGGTGGTCTAGATGGTGACGCACCACCTGTTGTATCACCAGGTGTTACGAATTACGCTGATCCATTGCCACAAGCGCTTATTTTAACAGCGATTGTTATTAGTTTTGGTGTTACTGCCTTTTTCTTAGTATTGGCGTATCGCTCTTATCAAGAGCTTGAAACTGATAATATGAACTTAATGAGAGGAACTGAAGACGATGATTAATTTACTTTTGTTCCCCATTCTAATTCCATTTATCTTTGCTTCCATCTTATTGTTATTTCCAAAAAATCGTTTAGCACAAAGATGGATTACGTTCGGAACGTTACTTTTAACTTTGTTTGTTACCTTTATTTTATTATTCAAAGTAAAAACAGATGGTGTTCAAGCTATAACACTTGGTAGTTGGCCAGCACCATTTGGTATTTCAATGGTGTCAGATATGTTGTCGGTATTACTCGTACTATCTTCAACACTCATTACACTTATTGTGGTTTGGTATAGCTTTTCATTTATCGACAGTGATCGTGAATCGTATTTTTACTACCCAGGAATTTTGTTTATGTTAACTGGTGTAAATGGAGCTTTCACCACTGGTGATATCTTTAATATGTTTGTGTTTTTCGAAGTATTGCTAATGTCTTCCTACCTATTGATAGTACTAGGAGGAGAGAAAATACAACTTCGAGAATCCATAAAATACATATTAGTGAATGTCATTTCTTCTGCATTATTCGTGATTACAGTTGGTTACCTATATTCTGTTATAGGAACGCTAAATATGGCTGATATATCGGTGAAAATTGCACAAGTAAACCAACCCGGTATTATTACTGTTATTGCAGTATTATTTTTGATGGTGTTTGGACTAAAAGGGGCAATATTCCCTCTTTACTTCTGGTTACCGAGTTCTTACGCCGCTCCACCTATCCCTGTTCTTGCATTATTTGGAGCGTTGCTAACCAAAGTCGGTGTATATGCGATCATGCGCACGTATACGTTGTTCTTTACACATGATCAGGCATTTACTCATGAATTATTGATGATACTTGCCATATTAACGATCGTTGCAGGAAGTATTGGCGCACTAGCCTATTTCGATGTTAAAAAAATCATTATTTACAATATCATTATCGCTGTTGGAGTTATCTTGTTTGGTGCTTCACAAATGAATGAACCAGCTTTAATGGGATCTGTGTTTTACTTAATTCACGATATCTTAATCAAAGGCGCACTTTTCCTATTGATTGGTATCATCATTGCCATTACAGGAACTTCTGATTTACGTAAAATGGGTGGATTGATTAAGACATACCCAACTTTAGGATGGACCTATTTAATCGCTGCATTTGGTTTAGCTGGAATTCCCCCACTTAGTGGATTTGTCGGGAAGTTATTAATTGTTCAAGGTGGATTTGAAGCAGAAAATTTATGGGGTAGCATATTTATATTAGCTTCAAGTTTGGTTGTATTACTTTCGGTCATTCGTATATTCATTTATGCATTTTGGGGAGAACCAGTTAAAGTTCAAATGTTATCCACTAGTGTATACCGTGGATTATTCATTCCAACCGTTGTATTAGTTGGAATAAGCGTATTGTATGGAGTTGGTTCTGAGTGGCTTGTACCCTATATGAGTGACGCTTCAAATGTAATGCTCGATCCATCTATTTATATTAAAGCCGTTTTAGGAGGTGCTTAAATGGCCTTTCAAATGATGATTAATTTTTTCATCGCATTTCTGTGGATGTTTTTGACTGTGTCTTTTAATGCATCTACATTCATTGTTGGATTTTTACTTGGGGCTTTAATGTTATGGATTACGAAAGGGTTTTTTCCTGGTCGCTTTTATATGCACCGGGTATGGGCAGTCATCTATTTAATAGGATTATTCTTCAAAGAATTAATCAGTGCAAATATTCAAGTCCTTCTTTTAATCGTTCAACCTAAAATGCCAATAAAGCCAGCTATTTTTGCTTTACCGATTGTTTTAGAGAAGGATTGGGAGATTACTTTATTATCAAGTTTAATTACTTTAACACCTGGGACCCTTGTGATAGATGTATCGGAAGATTCTAAAACACTATATATCCATGCTCTCAATTATGGCGATGCTGACGAAGCGATTGACTCGATCAAAAATACATTCGAGAAAGCCATTCAGGAGGTGAGCAGATAATGATGATCTTTTATTGGGGTGTGGTTATATTAATAAGTCTCTCCATGCTGGCGTTTATTTATCGGCTTATTAAAGGACCTTCTGTACCAGACCGTGTGGTTGCACTCGATTCTCTAGGAGTAGCTCTTATCTGTATGATTGGCATGATATCAATTTTAGCGGGAACTAGCTTTTTCTTAGAAATCATTTTATTGTTAGCCATATTAGCGTTCATCGGAACAGTTGCATTCTCTAAGTTTCTAGAGAAGGGAGAGATCATTCAACGTGACAATGATATTAGCTAATATTTTAATCATTTCAACGATCGTATTTGGAGTCATTTTTATTTTAGTGACTGCAATTGGTTTAATTCGATTGCCAGATGTATACTCCCGAACTCACGCTGCATCTAAAAGTGCAACTCTCGGTGTCATGTTTATTTTGTTGGGGGTGTTCTTCCACTTTTGGTTCATTGAAGGACATGTAAATACTCGAATTCTTTTAGGCATCGTCTTCTTATTTATAACAGGTCCTGTAGGAGGTCATGTGATTGGTCGATCTGCTTATTTAACAGGTGTTAAAATGTGGGAAGGTTCAGTGAAAGATGAACTCGCTCCGGTACTTGACGAAAGAAGAAAAAAACAATAGTAAAAGGCAACAGCTAATCCTTTGAGGGAATAAGCTGTTGCCTTTTTAATTAATAACCACGGTACGGATACCCTCCATAATAGGGGGGGTAATAGTATGGTGGATACTGCGGATAATATTGATAAGGGTAAGGTCGGTATTGAGGATATAAAGTAGAACCTAATAAACTACCAGCAAGTCCTCCCAAGAAAGGTCCCCCAAAAAAGCCGAGACCTCCTCCACCAAATCCGCGTCCAAATCCTCTACCATAGTAGGGACGATAACGATTCACCAAATGTCTCTCCTCCTCTCCTTCCTATCGTATGAATTCAAGGATGAGAGACACAGGGTTAATGCCTACTCGGCTACTTCTTCACTCATTCGTTCAATTAATGTAGCTAAGGTACGTACCATCGCACCAGTACCACCTTTAGGACCTAAATCATGAGCAGAGGATGCATCAGATGTTCCAGCGATGTCTAAATGAATCCATGGTGTATTTTCAACGAATTCACCAACAAAACCACCGCCAAATATCATATGCCCATCACGGCCTGGAGAATTATTTAAGTCAGCAACATCACTTTTACGAATTCTCTTTTTGTCATTCTCCGTTAAAGGAAGGCGCCATACAAATTCGCCTGTCTCAACAGAAGCTTCCATAAATGTTTCGAAGAAGGCTTCATCATTTGTTAACGCACCAGTTTTATCTTTACCAAGAGCAACGATTACCCCACCAGTAAGTGTTGCAACATCAACAATGTAATTAGCTCCCTGTTGTTTTGCATACGTTACGGAGTCAGCTAAAACAAGTCTGCCCTCAGCATCTGTGTTTAAAATTTCAATGGTTTTTCCACTCAAAGAAGTGATTACGTCATCAGGTTTAAATGCATTTCCTGAAATCATATTATCCGTAGAAGCAATTACAGCTATAACATTTTTAGTAGGTTGCGTCTCTCCGATAATACGCATAGCGCCTAAAACAGCCGCTGCTCCGCCCATATCACCTTTCATACCTACCAAGCCATCTTTTGGCTTAATCGAATAACCACCAGTGTCATACGTGATTCCTTTCCCAACTAAACCGACAACATCTGTCCATTCGTCATTCCCATGATATTTTAATACCATTAGGCGTGGTTCTTCAGTAGAGCCTTGGTTTACTGCTAAAATAGCACCCATCCCCAATTCTTCCATTTCAGCTTTTCCTAATTCTTCATATTCAAAGTCATACTTTTCGGCAAGTTCTTTCGCATATTCAGCCATTTTTGTAGCAGTTAATAAATTTGAAGGCATATTTACTAAAGTTCGTGCTTCATTTACTGCCTCTGCGTAAATCATTCCTACTTCAAAATATGCGACAATTTCTTGTGAATCTGCATTTGTCATAATTTCAATATGATCTAAATAATGGTCTACTTCGTTAGATGATGTTTTATATCCTGGAACTTTATAAATCCCCATGCCAATTCCTTCAGACGCTAAGTAGGCTGCATCTTCAATAAGGATTTCGTCTTCAGCTGTAAATGAATCTAACCAAATCGTTATATTTGAAGTTTTTGTTGATACTAGTTCTTTTCCTACTAAACCAAAGATGTCTCTTAAATCATCTTGTTTCAATGTTTTTCGGTCACCTAAACCTACAAAGAAAATACGTTGAAGTTTTCCATCATTCAGTGCAGGTAATTTCGTTATCTTTTTACGATCACTTGATATATCCCCAGATTTCAACCATTTTTCTAATGAAGAGCCATAAAACGAATTAAAATCTGACCATCCTTGCGTATTTTCTGGATGCTTAAATGTTCCTACAATTAATACGTCACTTTGAATTTCATTGAAGTTAACTTCTGCTACTTGAACTGTCATTCTGAACCCCTCCATTTATATACTCTCGATTTCTATTATATATGAATATGTTCCGAATTTCGAATTATCTGAAGTCCCTTCCAATGAAAGGTTTCACCTATTAATCTATGGTATAATTAAAGGATAAATCCTCAACTAGAAAGGGTGGAATTTAAATGGATATTCTTACAAATACTCCACTCCTAGCTGCATTATTCGGTATTATTTTTGCTCAATTTGTTAAAATACCTATCGGTTATTTGATTACTGGAAAAGTGGACTGGAAACTATTCACCTCTACCGGCGGTATGCCTAGTTCCCATTCTGCGGCTGTTACTGCTTTAACAACAGCTATAGCTTTTGAAACAGGTCTAGGCTCTCCTCTTTTTGCTGTGTCTGCTATTTTTGCGATTATCGTGATGTTTGATGCAACAGGAGTGCGTTTTCAAGCGGGGCAACAAGCCATCATTATTAATCAAATGCGTACCGACTTTCAAACTTTTGTTAGCCAATCAAAAGGATGGACGCAAAAAAAAGATATTGAAAAAATTGAAGAACTTAAAACTTTATTGGGACATAAACCAAGTGAAGTATTTATGGGAGCGTTAACAGGCATAGTAATCTCCATTTTAATTTATGCCTTCATCTTATAATTCCAGTTGAAAAAGCCATGTAAACTCATTTGAGATTACATGGCTTTTGACTGTTGAATAATAGAAAAGTTGATTTACATTGCGACGGTCGCTTTCCGGGGGGCATGGCTTTAGCCGCTTCCTTCGCGAGCTCAGTCCAGGGTCTAAAGCTCACGCTGTTCCCCTCGGAGTCGCCGTCTCCATTTCAATCAACAGAACTCTCAATAAATATGGATTTAATAAATTTGTTCTTATAAGAATGTACACTCTCGATTATCTGCGAACTGTATGAAAAAGATAGTGGTCAGCTATTTCTGAAGACTCCTGCGGAAAAACGAAATACGCTAGACCCCACAGGATTGCTGTCATAGACAGCAAATCCGAGGAGGCTGGCGTTTCGTCCGCGGAAAGCGAAAGAAATAGCTGACCACCTTATTTTTGAAGAAGTCAAAAGCCATGTAAACTCAATCGAGTTACATGGCTTTTCATTTAAAACATTTGATATCCATTTTTACGAAGAAGTTTAATAACGATACCCGCAATGATTGCGCCAATTAAACCACTCGTTAAGATCGTAATATCTGCAAAGTGTAAAGATAACAACTTATCTCCAAGAGCTTGGAAAGCCATTACTGGTTGAGTGAAGTATTCAAAGAAGTCAACCTCATCTATTATCAAGATTACAACAATCGGATAAACTATCGCCATTAACCAGGTCATGCGTAAAAGCATGTTTAATAAGAAACCAATCCCAAAGAACATAACTAAAAATATTAATACGGATAACATCATTGTGACAAGTGTAAAATTACCATCCATTCTATTTTTCCCTCCATGCTTCCTTTTCTCAGTTTACATGATTGGGAATTGCCTTTCAATCTCCTAGCTTTATGTTCAATGCTCTGTAACAATTGGAGCCTGGAATACGTCTATTTTCCTTCATTTCCACATATAAAGACCCTTTTCGACAAATTCACGAAAAGGGTCTTTATGGTATTATTTTATTTTCTTCCTGATCCCGAACAACACGTACATGTTTCTGATCCACCAAGACGCAATTGGAAATATCCTTCACCTTTACAATATGGGCATTGATTGGGTTGACCACTTTTTTTATTTAATTTCATACTTACATCTCCCTTTATTTCTTAATATTCTGATAATATAGCATGGGTCTTAATGGTTGTAAACAAATAAAAAAGAAATGTAAACGAATACATTTACCATATTCTTATTTTATCTCCGTTTTACTCGTTTATTCTCACTTTCTTAAATATATTTTTTACGTATTTTGATTTTCTATGTTGCGTCTTGGTAGCAATCATGTAAATCGTTGCAGAAAACAAAAAAAGCTCCCATCAGAAATTCTGATGGAAGCTTTTCAATCATTTTATAGGACGTTAAATTTACCTTTTTTCACAACTAATGAAGGGCCACCTAACATATAAAGAGCACGGTTATCTACCATTTTTTTCATAAATGAAGCCTTAGCACCTGTCACTTTTTTACCGAAAACAACACCAATTGCATCGTCTTCTCCAAGTGAACATACGCTACCTTTTAAGTCAGGAACAAATGTCTCTGTTTCTTCACCATTAATAAGAGCAATAAGGTTTTTTGCAACTGTAACACCTTGTTGCATTGCAATTTGTGCTGTTGGAGGATATGGACGATTCACTTCTTCGTTAATTAATAACGCACAGTCACCAACGATAAATACATCATTGTGACCAGGAGCTCTCATATCTTTTTCAACTTTAACGCGTGCACGCATATTTTCAATACCAGTTTGCTCGATTAAACGGTTTCCGCGAACTCCGGCTGCCCAAACGACAGTTCCAGCTTTAACGAAATCAAATTCTTCTTCACCTTTTTTAATCTTAACTCCTTCAGGAGTTGCTTCTACAACTGGTGTACCAATTGAGAATTCGATTCCTTTAGCTTGAAGATGACCAACTGCATATTCTACCAATTCAGGATCAAATCCTGGTAATACCATTGGTGCTGCTTCTACGCATAGTACGCGTACTTTTTCTTGTGGCACATCAAATTCTTTGCAAAGTTCAGGGACACGGTTTCCTAATTCACCTAAGAATTCAATACCTGTGAAACCTGCTCCACCAACAACAATCGTTAAACGACTATCGTCTTTAACTTCTTCCATTGACCATGTAGCAAATTGATATTCAATATGCTCGCGAATTTGACGAGCAGCTTTAACATTTGCAATTGATAATGCATATTTATCCAAACCAGGAATTCCGAAAGTTTCGCCTTCGAATCCAAGACCGATGACTAAATAGTCATACGTAAATACACCGTTATTCGTTGTCACTTGCTTACCAGCGATGTCAATGCCTTCAACAGAAGCTTTAATAAACTTCACTTTGTCTGCTTTAATAACATCAGCAATATCATAACGAACTTGATCCGGACGTAATGTTCCAGCAGAAGCTTCATGTAACCATGTAGATTCATAATGATAATCATTTTGGTTAATCAAAGTAATATCTGCAACATCGACACCAATCATTTTTTGTAGATTGACTACAGTTGATAATCCGCCGTATCCGGCGCCTAATACTAAAATTGTCGGTCTTTTCACGAAGATCGAAACCACCTTTGAATAGTTTTATATACACAACTTAAGTCAAACAAAAAAGAAGTATTTACATACTTCATTGTTGACTAGAGTCGATTTGTCCATTTTTCGACAAACGTACTATCTCTATGATAGTCCTTTTGAGTATGGTTTTCAATAGAATGTTGTCAAGTGTAAAAGGTTTGAATTTTTCAGAAAAAGACAAAGATTTTATAGTCCTAGCAATTTTCAGGTGTTCCCTCTTTAGTAGCGGTTTTAAATGAAGATCCACATCCACAAGAAGCAATGGCATTTGGGTTCTCAATCGTAAAACCACCGCCCATTAATGATTGTTTATAATCAATAACCGTTCCATTTAATATTGGAGCATCTTCTTTTGAGACAAGAATTTCTAAACCATGTTGTTCTAAAATTGTATCGTCATCTTGCTTCATTTTGTCAAAAGCCATTCCATATGACAAACCGCTGCATCCGCCACCATTTACTGAAACACGTAAAAAAGCGCCTTCTTCTTGGTTATGTTTCATCATTTCTTTCACTTGGTAAGCAGCTGACTCTGATAATTCTACTAATTGTGTCATACGTACCACCTTCCTTCTTATTCTTATCATATCAAGTATGGGGCACTTCATTCAAGAACAACAACTTCTTCATTTCAAACAAATCTTACCTTTTTTCGGTATAATAAAGATATTAGGTTTTAGAAATGAGGAATATGCATGGAACTCACTCCACACTACCAAAAAGAAATAGAGTGTTTGCATTGTAAAAAGAAATTTAAAACAACTAAATTACGTTCTAAATTTGTGAAAGTTGAAAAGCAGGAAAGTGATTTTCAACCTGTTTATTTAAATAATGAAGCGAATCCCTTGTTTTATAATGTGTTTGTTTGTGAACATTGTGGGTTTTCATTTACTGAGGATTTTACAAAATATTTCGCACCCGGTGTCAAAGAAGAAATTCAAGAAAAAATTTCTGCAAATTGGACACCACATTCTTTTGGCGACGAAAGAACCATTGATCAAGCAATTTCAGCTTATAAATTAGCTTATTTAAGTGGTACTGTAAAAAAAGAAAAGGCAGTAGCTATTGCTGGACTAGCTTTAAGAACAGCTTGGCTTTACAGAATCAATAAAAACCAAGAACAAGAATTACGTTTCATATCAATTGCACGGAATCTATATAGTGATTCCTATTCCAGCGAAGATTATGCAGGAACTCAAATGTCTGAACTACGAATTATTTATATGATTGCTGAATTATCACGTCGTTTGGGCGATCGAGAACAAGCAACTCGCTTTTTCTCAAGAGCGATTGAAAAGCAAAGTTCTACTGTAGAGCCAAAATTGATCGAAATGGCCAAAGAACAATGGCAATTGATGCGTGAAGAAAAAGAAAAAGGAGCCCAATAGAGGCTCCTTTCTTTACATAGTCAAGCGACACTTTTGTTTTAAAATACTTGTTCTACTTCAACGACACCTGGAACTTCTTCCAATAATGCACGTTCAATACCTGCTTTTAATGTAATTGTAGAACTTGGGCAGCTTCCGCATGCACCTAGAAGACGAAGTTTCACAATGCCTTCCTCAATATCAACAAGCTCACAATCTCCTCCATCGCGGAGTAAGAATGGGCGTAATTTATCTAGTACTTCTTGAACTTGTTCTGTCATCATTGTATCAGTCATATCTTTCGACTCCTTTCCTTATAATCATTATAATGTGAAGAGAAGAAAAAATCCATTAGTTAATCCAAAGGAGCTTAAACAGAATGGACAAAAAATCTGTTTCAATCGATATTTACGGTGCTGATATCATTTGTGCGAGCTGTGTGAATGCACCGACAGCCAAAGATACTCATGAATGGCTACAAGCTGCTATAAGCCGAAAATACCCTAATCATTCTGTTTCATTCACGTATATCGATATTGAGAAACCAATTGAAGAAGAACGTCACCAAGCAATAGCGAATCGCATATTAGAGGACGAGTTTTTCTATCCACTTGTTATGATCGAGGGGGAAGTTGTTGGAGAAGGATATATTCAGTTGCAGCCAGTATTCCTTGAATTAGAAAAACATGGATTTACAAACGAATAAAAATAAAAAATCCGAGAAGTATATGTTTAACTTCTCGGTTTATTTTTATCCATTAGACCAATTGTAAATGCATGTGAATTCATTATTTCCCCTAAAATTAATTTACTGAAAAGAATGATTAATTTTTCATAAAAATAATGGAGACGTGGTGTACAATTCACCTCACCTCCTTATTAACACAATTACTATTGTTTAATGCAACTACTGCATCAGCTACCTATATCGTTCGACCCACTGTCTTCCAACAAAGAGTCCTCAGTTTCCAATTCATTCGCTTCATTATCTTCTGCACAGGCACTTAAAAGTAACACTGCCGCCAATGGCAGGGCTATATATTTTCCCTTCATTATTGTACCTCCCTCCGTTTGTAATAGTTATTACCCACAATTTCTAATCTAAACATTTATGACATCGATTTAGTACGTACATAATCGTCCCAAGAAACTTCATATAGCTTTTTGAAGCTGATCACATCCAACATTTATATAAATATTTATTAAAGAATAAAAAAAGACGCTACCGAGCAGATACATATCCACTTCGGTAACCACTTTAAAATGCAAATATAGGACATCGTGTGCGAGTGTTGAGCGACTTCAACCAATAATCGCATTCATAACTTCAATACAAGTTGTTATATCAAAGTTTAAAATATACATTAGCCATTATGCCACTTGTACATCCATAACACACCTGATTTTAGTAAACGAGCGATTCGCCCTGTCACTGTACGGTCTGCTAAGTATGCAAAGCCTTGTTTCTTTCCTAATGAGCCTAGGAAACCTTTAAGTTTAATTTCAGGCATCGTTTCAGGCAATTCTTTGCCCTTCCAACGAGCTTGCAAAACTTGAACAATTTGTTCGGCTTGTTCTTCAGCAACTTGAGCACTTGGAGCGTATGGCAATGCAGCACAATCTCCAACTACGTAAACATTTTCATCATTTGGTAGGTTGTGATACTGAGTAATCACTACACGACCAATTGAGTCTGTTTCGGTTTCTAAATCACGTACTGGCGCCACAGGTTGAATACCAGCAGTCCATACAACTGCGTCAACTTCGATTGTTTCTTCATGATTATATAAAATCTTAGGTTCTACTTTAGTAATATTTGAGTTACTAACAACATCTACATTATGAGTGTCAAACCACTTCTTAACAAAATTACTTAATCGTTCAGGGAAATCACGTAAAATACGTGGACTTCTATCAAATAATTTTATCGCAAGATCTGGTCGAGATTCTCGCAATTCGCTGGCAAGTTCAATACCACTCAGACCTGCTCCGACGATACCGACTACGGATCCAGAAGGTAAACCACAAAGTTCGTTATACGTTTCTCGTGATTTACGAATGGTTTGAATACTATACGTAAATTCATCTGCGCCAGGAACGCCATGATATTTATCTTCGCAACCCAGTCCAATAACTAGATCATCATAAGGTACTTGAGTATCGTCAGCCAAGACGATTATTTTTTCTTCTCGATTAATATCTACGATTTCACCAAATACTGTTTTAAGTCGTTCGTGTTCAGGATAAGCAACTCTTACCTCTTGGTCAGAAACCGTTCCTGCAGCTAATGCATAAAATTCAGTTTTTAAACTGTGAAATGGTGTGCGATCGATTAATGTGATTTGAATGTCATCTGGTAAATTGTTAGGTAGCAAACGGAGTAACACACGCATGTTACCGTAGCCGCCTCCTAATAAGACTAAATTTTTCATTTAAAAAACTCCCTTTACTCACTGCTTTCAATACAGTTAGTATAAATGATTGTGATAAGTTTCACAATAACGCACAGTGTTTGACGGATGAAAAAAAAAAGAGTAGCATGTCCATGTAGCGAGGTGACAATGATGAATCCAATGGTTGAATTTTGTGTAAGTAATTTAGCTAATGGTTCTCAAAAAACATTTGAAGAGCTTGAACGTGATCCAAACCTAGACGTGTTGGAATATGGATGTTTAAGTTATTGTACGAAATGTGCAGAATCTTTTTTTGCAGTGGTTAACGGCGATTTAGTGGAAGCTGAATCTCCAGACGAACTAACAAAAAAGATTTATGAATATATAGATGAGAACCCATTATTTTAATTACCCAACGAGAAGACTTTTTAAAAGGTCTTCTCGTTTTTTATTTACACTATTCGGCTACTACTTGTTAAAAAAACTAGAAACACTTATTTGAAGCAAATTAGATTCTCAATACAATAGGTTGGCTGATGAAGCTTTTCTAATGCTTGTGCGGTCGTCGTTACACCCGTATTTACATGAATGGTATCAATTCCAAATTGAATTCCCGCTAAAATATCAGTGTCATAATTGTCACCGATCATCACCATTTCTTCTTTCGTAAATCCGTGCTCCATTTGAATTAAATTCAGCATATGTCCCTCGGGTTTCCCGATATATATCGGTTCCACTCCTGTCGATGTTTGTACCACTGCAGTCCACGCACCATTCCCTGGCATAAGCCCGCGTTCATTTGGAAAAGCACGATCACTGTTCGTGGAAATAAAAACAGCACCTCTACGCACGTCTAAGCAAGCTTGAGCCATTTTTTCATACGATATTCCTCGGTCGATTCCCATTACAAAAACATCTGATGCTTCTTCAACTATTTCCATCTCGTTTTCAAGAAGGGCTTCTCTTAATCCTCTCTCTCCAATCATCGAAACGGTTTTTCCTGGATAGTGCATTCGTATATATTTCGCGGCAGCCAAAGCAGATGTCATGACATGAGACCGTTTAGCTTGTACACCAAATCCATTCAATTTACTCAACACTTGATCAGGTGTTTGGGATGCATTATTCGTCACATAAAAAGGTTCTATTCCTTGATCTTGTAATTGTTGGACGAACTGCACAGTTTCACTTATAGGCTCGTTCCCTCTATAAAGCGTTCCATCCAGGTCAATACAATATGCCTTATATGTCTTCATTAAGAATTCTCCGGGATGAATGCTGAGACTGGTCCAAGTTCATTTGTTAAATACAGATCAATTTTTTTCGGGAATTCATTTAATGTATTTATATTTTTGTTTAAGATTTGAGCTACTAGTTGATGATCCACATTCATAAACTCACGGACAAGCATTTTCCGAAGGCTTAAAACTTCTTTTAATGATGATTCCATGTCTGCAGTAATTACCTTTTCATCCAATAAAATATCAATAATATCGTCGTAACTACCCGGATCTCTCATGATAAAACCATCAATCATTGAATTTCCAACATCAATTATCGACTCAATGATGTTTTGGGCGATTCGTTCTAGTGCTAATTCCTCAACTTCACCGAGTGGGAATTTAGATGTTTTATCAATTACATTCACAATTGAATTCATATAAGTCAAAGTTGCGGTTATATTATTTCGGTCAATAAAATACATGAAGATCCCTCACTTTATGTTGTTTCTAAATATATTGTCTTTTCCATCCTATAGTACCATAATTCTTTGAAACAGACGGAAAACTAATCAATCAATAAGTTCAATATTCTTGATCAAATGTTTGCGTTAATGGTTTTATCGGCTAACACCTGATGATTCGTGGCAGGCGAACAATTAATCCCAGCTTACACAGCTTATTTGCGCCATAATATCATGAACGAACGTCAGATTCCCTCACTTTTCTCATCACAATCGAAATCCAAAAAGAAAAACCACGATTAGGATGTTTGAGCATCCAAATCGTGGTTTTCTTCAACAATGACTTCTTCAATTTTTGGAACAACTTCACTAGGTTTTGCAGGTCCTACTTTTTTGATAATAAAGTACGCGCATCCGAAATTGCAGTATTCATATAAATAATCTTGAACCGTACTAAATTTTGTATCATATGTAGCCTTCTGATTTTTATCGTCAAAAAAGCCCTTTAAGCGAAGTTGACCATATCCCCAATCGCCTAAAATATAATCATATTTATCCAAAATTTCACTATAACGATCTTGAATAGCTTCTTCTTGAAGCGCTTCTCGATAGTCATGTAGTACTTCGTATTCCCATCGGTCGATTGTGATCATCATACTCAACTCCATCAGTTTGTTGAAAGAGCGATTAGCTCGTCACCAATACGTTGTTTTTCTTTCGCTGCTGCATTTACTTGCTCATCTGCATGATAACTGCTTCGAACAAGTGGTCCTGCTTCACAGTGTGAGAAACCTTTAGACATGGCAATCTTGCGTAGTTCACCGAATTCCATTGGCGAGTAATACTTTTGAACAGCTAAATGTTTTTTTGAAGGCTGTAAATATTGACCGATTGTCATGATATCCACATTATTGGCACGTAAATCGTCCATTACTTCAATGATTTCTTCACGAGTTTCACCTAATCCAACCATTAAAGATGACTTTGTAGGAATCTCAGGTTGCATTTCTTTTGCACGACGTAAAAACTCTAAAGAACGATCATACTTTGCACGTGCACGAACTCTTGGTGTTAATCGACGAACTGTTTCGATATTGTGATTTAAAATATCAGGTTTTGCATCCATAAGGGCTTGTAAATTCTCTTCAATGCCCCCCATGTCTGATGGTAATACTTCAATCGTCGTAAATGGGTTTTTACGACGAATAGCACGGACCGTTTCAGCAAAAACTGCTGATCCCCCATCTTTTAAGTCATCACGTGCAACTGCCGTCACCACGACATGCTTCAAATTCATAATAACGACTGAATCTGCTACACGTTCAGGTTCTGCAAGATCTAATTCGTTTGGAAGACCCGTTTTAACAGCACAAAAGCGGCAAGCTCGCGTACAAATGGCTCCTAAAATCATGAAAGTAGCTGTACGTCGTGTACCCCAACATTCATGAATATTTGGACAGCGTGCCTCTTCACATACAGTATTTAAATTATTTTCTCTCATTAGCTTTTTCAAGCTACGATAATTGTCATTAGTATTTAATTTGATTTTCAACCACGCAGGTTTTCGTAAATGTGTTTCTTTTGTTGTCAAGCTCATCGACCCCATTCTTTATCGACTTTTACGATACAGTTACTGTTGACAATGTACCATATAACACCCTTTCTCACAACCACCTCAGTAGTTGAAAGCAAAAGAAAAAGCGCCTCTAATTTTAGAGACGCTTTACTTATTTAAACTCGATTTGCTTTTGACTTTCCTACTGCATACACAATGCTAGCTGCAAGTCCGCCCCAAATGATGACGATGCCGACAATCATCATAACGATTGCACTTAATGACATTTGAAGTCCCCCTTATTCGCCATCTGCATGTTGATATGCATCAACATCCGTATTTTTGTTCCATTTCATAGCTGTAAAGATAAATCCTAAAATTATTACGCCTGCTGCTACGAACCAACCACCATAAAGGATGAAGCTATTTGAATATCCTTCATAGTTACCAGTATCATTTTCAAAACCTTTTAATAGGTTAAGTTTTAATAATCCAAACATCATATAACCTAAAACTAATGGAGTAACGAATTTTAAGCAAATTTGCCACCAAGCACCTAAACGAATATCAGAAACAGCATTTGCATGATCTTCGAATAAAGGAAGCTTTTTAAAGAACCAAGCAATTGCGACTACCTCGATTAAACCGATTGCAGCAATACCGAATTGGTTGATGAAGTAATCCGCAACATCTAGGAAGTAAAGACCGCCATTTGTTGCAAATAAGAATGAAATAACAGCAGCTAGACCTACACCAAATGCAACTGCTTTGTTACGTGAAATTCCGAATTTCTCAGAGAATCCTGCAACATAAGTTTCACAGATTGAAATTAATGAAGTTAAGCCGGCTAATACTAATGATAGGAAGAACAATACGCCAAACAAGCCGTTCATTCCTGGGAATTCACTAATGATTTGCGGGAACACTACAAATGCTAATCCAACACCTGCTGATGCAACATCACTAACTGCTACACCTTGTTGTGCTGCCATGAAACCTAACGCAGAGAATACTCCAATACCTGCAAGTAATTCAAACGCTGAGTTTGCAAATCCAGTAATGAATGCATTATTCGTAATATCTGATTTTTTTGGAAGATAACTAGAATACGTAATCATAATGGCAAACGCAATCGATAAACTGAAGAAAATATGTCCATACGCTGCAACCCAAACTTTTGGATCACTTAATTGCTCAAAGTTTGGTTTAAAGAATGCATCTAAACCAAGTAATGCACCATCTAATGTTACCGCACGGATAACAACGATTAAGAAAATAACAACTAAAGTTGGGATGAAAATTTTATTTGCAAGCTCGATTCCTTTTTTAACACCTGCGAATAAGATCCCTAATGTGATTGCCCAAACTAATAATAATGGAATTGCTACACCTGCAACTAATCCACCAGCTTGACCTGGTACATCACCTAACTCAAGAACTGTACCGAATAAGAATCCTGCCGTGTCATCGCCCCAAGCTTGGTCGATTGAGTAGATTGTGTATTTCATAGCCCATGCGATAATGACCGCATAATAGGTTGATATAACGAAGGATACAAAAATTGCCCACCAGCCTAGCCATTCTGCTTTTTTACCGCCTAAACGGAAAAATGATAATGGAGCTGAACCACGATACTTATGACCCATGGTGAATTCTAGGATAAGAATTGGAATACCTGCAGTTAAAAGAGCGAATAAGTACGGGATAAAGAAAGCTCCTCCACCATTTTCATAAGCAACATACGGAAAGCGCCAAATGTTTCCTAGCCCTACCGCAGAACCGACTGCGGCTAAAATAAACCCAGCTCTAGTTCCCCATTGAGAACGTTGTTCCATGTTTTTTCCCCCTTTTATTTCGCGCCCTAAATTACTATTGCAATATTAGGAAGCTTGTTTATTTTCAGATTATTTACTAATCTAAAAACAGTATACTATAGGGAATCAACTTGTCAAAGTGAATTTTCAAAAAAATGCACACATATAAAAAGTAAAAGCAAGGGTAAGCACCCTTGCTTTTCAAGAAATTTCTATTCATTTATTTTTGTATCTTCTTTATTCATCGTCATATTAAAACCAATAAATAGTATTGCTAGAATAGCAATAACAACCCCTAATGATAACCATAAAGATTCAGTTAACCCTAATACCAGATAACCAACTGCCGCTACACCAGCTGATATAAGTGCATAAGGTAATTGAGTTGTTACATGATCAATATGATTACTTCCCGCTCCAGTTGATGACAAAATCGTCGTATCAGAGATCGGTGAACAATGATCTCCAAAAACAGATCCTGCTAAGACTGCAGCTAGTGCTGGTAGTAACATTGTTGGCTCTGCATTAATCATAATGGTTCCAGCAATCGGTAGGAGTATACCAAAAGACCCCCAAGAAGTTCCTGTGGCAAATGCCATACCACCAGCTAATACAAACAGTAAGACTGGAAGTAAACTAATAGGCAATTGTGAATCTGTAACTAATTTAGCCAAGTACTCACCTGTTGCTAACTCACCAATGATGAAAGTTAATGCCCAAGCAAAAATTAGGATTAAAACTGCTGGTAACATCGACTGAAGACCACTTATGATACCTTTTCCAATTAAACCGCTATTCGCTTTTTCATTTCGATTCATTTGCATAACGTATAGAAGAATTGAAACAATCGCTCCAGCGGTTCCGCCAATTAGAAGGGATTTTGGTACATCGGTATTCTCAAAAATTGCCCAAATATTAGCTTCACCTGCATTTACATAACCTGTCCAGACCATCGCAGAAATAGTAGCGATCACTAATGTAACGATAGGCAAAACTAAATCTCTAACCTTACCATAATGGTGCACAGGAAATTCTTCTTTTAATTGACCAGGGATATCTTTTAATGGGTCAAATAATTCCCCTGTTTCTCTCGCACGTTTTTCGTGTTTTTTCATCTCAAGTAAATCAAAATCTGTTATGGCTACGAAAAACACCATCGCAAGAGCAGCAATGACATAGAAATTCATTGGAGCCATTAGTACGAATGCTGACAAAGGTGAATACGTGATGACAGATTGTGTTGCTAAAATTGTTCCGATTAAGCCAATTAAATAGGCTCCCCAACTTGAAACCGGTGAAACGACACAAACAGGCGCAGAAGTTGAGTCAATAAAATACGCTAACTTCGCGCGAGAAACTCGGTGATGATCTGTAATAGGTCGTGCAATTTGTCCAACAGCTAACGCATTAAAATAGTCGTCGATAAAAATAATAATACCTAAAAACGCAGTTAATAATTTGGCTCCTCGACGCGTTTTAATATGTTTGACTGCCCATTCTGCAAATGCTCGGCTTCCTCCAGAAAGACTGACAAATGCTGTGATGATTCCTAATAAAAATAAGAAAAGAAGTATAAATACATTATACGTATTTAAGCCGCCATCCCAAAAAGTAACCTGGAATGATTTCCACAAAGTTGCAAGTGAGTCTACAGGAGCAAATGAATGAATTAATAAAGCTCCTAACACGACACCCGCTCCAAGTGAAAGTAATACTCTTCTAGTAATGAGAACCATTACAATTGCAAGTATTGGGGGTAAAATAGAAAAAATTGTGCCTGACATAATCTTGCTTCCTCCTCCTTATGGGGGTGGACACAGAGAACGAGTAACCATACAAAAAAAGCTGACTCCATATACATTCATAAGAATGTTAGGAAGTCAGCCTCTACAAGTTGCGAATAGATTAATTAATGTACACTACCCACGATCTGTAGCTCACCATTTAAAGCAATATGCTTATAAATGACAGTGTTATTCTTGTTCAGAATAACCCCAGCACATGATAATGGACATTATCATAATACTTCGGCATAACTTCCTTTTGCATACGGTCTACGTTGTCATCCTCGCGTATGTTACTCATAAGCCATGCGGCCTCTACCCATCGATATAATTTTCATTTATTATCCTATCAATATATTAGATATTTTGCAAGAGATTAAGGATCAGGACTTCGTATTGGAACTTCAATCGATGGTTGAACTCCATCCCCACGATTAAAAATCTGAGGAACTTGACCTTGAATTAAACCCATAGCTACTGGAATTCTTTGTTCTACTACAGTCGTTTTAGTTGCCAGGGGAACAATCACTTGAACATTCACTTTTATTAAGATACTCACTTCAACATATGCGTTATTAATCCCAAATTCGCGGATTGTTGGATCAACATTAGATTGCACATTTCCAATCACATGAAATCGTATCGGTATTTTGGGTCCTAAATTACCGAGTAAAGGAATATTTGTCGCTTGGCCAATAGGAACAAAAAAGACGATTCCACCTTGATCTTCCATAGCCTCGGTATCATATTCAATATCATCTAGGTAAGGAAGATGGTCTAAATTCCCTTCCTCAGCCTGTTCTAAATGCGTTTGTACTAAATTGGTCGTATCCGCTAACACGCGATTAATAATTTCAGTATTAAATTTAGTGGTCACCATATTAGATTGATCAGATGGTACATGTTCAATAATATCGTTTACGTCTAAAACATTTGAAATACGCGTGTTAATAGCTTTACTAATCACTAATGAGGCAATTTTCGTTGATTGTACTTCTGCATACTGTAGGTAGGTTGGGGTTAAACGTACGTTTACGACATAAAACAATGCAGCCACGGACAAAATAATACACAACAGAATGATTGGCAACAGATTTTGTCTTTTCTTGCTTGATTTATTCGTTACTTTAGGTAGTTTCAAACAAAAATCCTCCTTCTCTATGGTACGAGAAATAGGAGGAATTTATGTCATCATTTTAACTAATATCGAGTTCCACTGTGTCGATAACTAGCTCATTATTATGTAATAAGTCAAGTTCATATGTCGCATTTAATAATTCACCGTTTTCTTCAAAAATTCTAACCCATGGGCGCGTAGGCACATGCTTGTTTTGTTTAGATATAATGCCACGACTACCATTTGAAAGGACAACGGTTGTCCCATTCGGGTAATGCGCAATAATTTGACTAAAGGCTTGAACTACTTTCCCATCGTACAATGTACCCTTACCAGCTTCTAAAATAGCGATTGCTTGTGACGGGAGCATTTTCATTTTATAGACACGGTTCGAGGTAACCGCATCAAATACATCTGCAACAGCGATAATTTTGGCATAAGGATGTATTTCAAAATCGATCAATCCTCGCGGATAACCACTTCCATCCAATCTCTCATGATGTTGGAAAGCACAATGAGCGATCAATAATGAGATGGAGTGAACATTTCTTAACACATCAAATCCTGCTGTTGCGTGCTTTCGAATTTCACTGAACTCTTCTTCAGAAAGTCGGCCTGGTTTAAATAGAATGTCTTGAGGAACCAACATTTTTCCAACGTCATGTAATAATGCTCCTAAAGCGATTTGGCGAATTTCTTCAACTGAATAGTTCATTTCTTTCGCAATCGCTATAGCATAAGTGCTGACTTGAAATGAATGTTGATAAATATAGTTATCATACATGAAAACATCGCCGATGATCGTTAAAACATCTTCATTCGATAAAATGTTATTTAATAGATCATCGATAATCGAGTAAAGAGCCTTTGATTGTTGATCGATAAAAAAGGAAGCTTGTCCTTTTTTTGCGCCTTGAATAGCTTTGAACGTTTGGGTTATTTCTGTAACTGCTCGTTTCCTTACTTCAATCGGTACAGTATCAAGAGATTCAATGTCTCTTGATATTGCATCTTGAATATATACATATTGAACATTTAAATCAATTAACCGTTCGATGATTCGACCGGTAACCTCCACATTTTCTTGCAATAAAGGATGACCAGCTTCATTCCAAATCGTCCGCCCTATAATCATTCCTTCTGTTAATGTCTTGATTGATATTAATCTCATGGTTCTCTCCACTTCGTGTAAATCCCAGAATTATTTTTGTTTTTTTCCATACCAAATGAAAACGTCTCGCAGAAAATCTGGCATAAAGTAGGTTTTTTTAGCTTCTTTTAAACTCGGAAAAAAGTAACCGAATGTAAACATATCTAAAGTTGCCAATCTGATTAACTTATTTGGATTTACAAGTTCGTTCTTAATGTACAATTCATTGTCTACAATTTTCATGTTATAAGCAATCATTTTTCCCATTATTGAACCTCTAAATCCAAGACCCTTAATCTCTAGATTAGGCCATTCATGGTTTAATGACTGATGATATAGATCGAGTAACTCTAAATACTTAAGTTCGATTACACACGGATTGATCGGATGAGGTAATATTTGATGTACGTGTAAAGAGGAGACATCTCCACTTTTTAAATCATCAAGAAATATTCCCGCATTGAATAGGGCACAATCTGCATCACAATAACTCACCATTGCCTCTCCAAAATAAGCCGACAATGCTGAATCTTGGAACCATTGTTTTTCTAACGTTTCCTTTTGATGAAATTCAATGGTTTTCATCTTTTCTTTTCCGATTCGTTCGAGTTCAGTCACTTTATGAAATTCATGTTTAACTGTCGGCAATTCATTCGCATCGTAAAGAATGGCCTTTTTCTTTCGAATTTCATTTGTAATTAAATCATAATCGACTGTAACTTGACCAACAAATTGACCGAATTTACCTGCTGCCGCTAGTAACACGTTATTCACTATTTTCCCATCGTGCAATACATGATGTGTATGAGCTCCAAATATAACATCTATTTCAGGGAATTGAGCAGCCATTTTTTCATCTTCATGTATACCTAAATGAGATAAACAAATAAGGATGTCTACATCTTGAGTTAATTGTTCTAGAGACTTTTGTATAGCTTCAAAAGCAGATGTTACTTTCCAGCCTAAACGCTCGTAGAACGATGAAAATTCCGCTGTTACAGCGATAATTCCGATTTTTGTCCCCTTCGATGTTTGCTTTACAACATAAGGTTTCACCCAATTTGGTCGTTTACCATTTTCATCAAATAAATTACCCACCACAACATCAAAATGAGCATCCTCATATAGGGTATCAAGGTCATCGTGAGGCAAAGTAATCCCTTCGTTGTTGCCAATGGTTACAACATCATATTGTGCCTGATTTAAAAGCTGTGTATTTCCTTTTCCAAGCGTACCTTCAGTGAAAATATGCGATCGGTCAATATGATCACCGATATCAAATGCAAAGCTAGAGTCACCTTCCTCTTGATGCCATTTTTTCCGTGAAGTCAACAAATCATCAATTCTCGGCCAATGTTGAAAATGACTATGCAAATCATTCGTATGATAAAAATGGATGGTTTCTAGCATTCATTAATCTCCTTACCCGAGTAATCCAGCAACAATTGAACGAATTCCTAGTAATAATAAAATAATTCGAAGTGCGAACACTAATGTTTCCGATTTAATTTTTTGATTTAAGTAAGCACCAATCTTAGCACCAATATAGGCTGCTGGAATAACCGGTATTGTATATAACCAAGGAACATTCCCTAACGAGATATGGCTAATAGAATTGACTAGGGCTGATAGGAAGACCATAAACATTGATGTCCCCACCGCCACATGAGGCGGAAATAAGAATAACAAGATCATTGCCGGAACAAGAATTGACCCTCCGCCAATTCCAAATAAGCCTGAAGCAAATCCAACTCCGAAGGTAAGTAGAAGTGCAAACCATATAGGATAGCCATATACAAAAGAGTTACCTTGTGGATCGATAAATGTTTTTTTCTTACTGTTATCAACAAATATATGTATAGGTTTTAAATATTTTCGTACGAGTAATAATGTAGCTAATAAAATTAATAGTATGCCAAAATATAAATTGAAGGATGGCAAATCCAATCCTTTATTCACAATAGCACCAAGAATTGTACCTGGAACACTACCTATGAAGAAAATGATTCCACTCCGATAATCTACTGTCTTTGATTTCATGTAAGACAAAGTAGACGCAAGACCAGTGAAAATCATCATAATTACAGACAGTCCCACTACATTTTGTGGTGTAATACCAGGAATTAAACCTAATGACCCTCCAAAAAATAGTGTGGCAGGTACTAAAATAACGCCTCCACCTAACCCGACTAATGCACCGACTACCCCAGAGAGTAAACCGATGATTGCTAAAATTATATATTCCATTCTGACTCTCCTCCAAATATGTCTAATTGCTTAGGGTTTAAACCTTCATATTGAATATGTAACTTTTTCATGACTTGTTTGGCATTATTAGCAGCATGTCCACCGGAATTATTATTGAATAGAACCGTGACTTGTTTAGATTGGGTAGATAAGTGATGAATGACTTGAACAATTTCATCTAATTCCGCTTCATTATAATCATACAAATACCTGATTTCACGCCATTTTTGTGCATCTCCTGGATTTCGCCAACCATGCACATTGCGACCATGAAGACGAAATAAAGTATGATCCTTACGACTGGCTACTGGCACCAACGGAATACTTCCTTGACCAGATTGTGGTTCATCACAAACCGAATGAATAAATTCATATTCTGTTAAAAACTCAATGGTTTTCTGCCGATATTGCGGCTCATACCAAGATTGATGTCTAAATTCAATGGCGACAGGCATGTCCAAAAATGACTCTTTGAGCATTTTTATGTAGTCCACATTGCCTTTAATACATTCAAACCATGGTGGGAATTGTACAAGAATCATACTCAATTTTTCTGCTTCGATTAAAGGTGTTAAGGAATCCTTATAACGGGTCATCATTTCTTCTGTTGATTGGAATGGAGATTCTCCTCTTAAATGACCTGTAATACCTTGATAAGCTTTCACAATGAATTTAAAATCTTGTGGAGTTTCATTAATCCATTTTCTCATATTGCGTTCTGGTTGAACGGCATAGAAGGCAGCATCAAGTTCCACTACTGGAAAGTGCGAACTATAATCCATTAGCTTTTCATGAGATTTGGTTTCTGGTCGATAAACATCAGGATGGTCTCCCCATCCTGTTAACCCGATATGGATCATTTCCACTCACACTCCATTTGTCATTTATCATATCACATTCATATAACAAACTTGAAAACACAGCTTTTAGTAAGTTCTCTCAAATAAAAAAATATTTGAACCAATTTCATGACTAGAACTCTTATATATAGAGAGAAGATTCGTAAATGAAAGATGATGTGATTAAATAACATATACTTGTTCCGCTCCAGGTGGTCGCTTTCCGCGGGCGGTCCGTGAGCCTCCTAATTCGCCTTGCTCACTGCGGGGTCTCACCTGGACCCGCTATTCCCGCCGGAGTCGCCACCTTCCGCTACACGAACAAAATCTCAAATAATAGTTGTTGAAACTTTTCAGTAAATATATTTATCTAAATTTAACAGGTGGGTGGGATATATTGATTCTTTACTACTTTTTTAAGTGTTTTTGAAAATAACTCGAAGATGAAGTTTGATTTCATATAATTTCTTACTAAAATGCTTAAGCTGATTGAAATGGTAGCGGCGACTCCGAGGGGATTAGCACGAGCCTTTAGACCCTGGACTGAGCATCGCGAGGGAAGCGGCTAACGCCGTGCCTCCCGGAAAGCGTCCGCTAAAATGTAAATCAGCTACTTTTTTAGAGGAAATGTATATTTCAAGACAACAATCTCTTCAATTAACACACTAAATTCCCATTAAATAAAAAAGAAAACCCCGCCCAAAGGCGAGGTTAAGGGTATTCGAAGGTTAGCCGATTGAGCCTTCCATTTCGAATTTAATTAGTCGGTTCATTTCTACCGCATATTCCATCGGTAATTCTTTTGTGAATGGTTCGATGAAGCCCATAACAATCATTTCTGTCGCTTCTTCTTCAGAGATTCCTCTGCTCATTAAGTAGAACAATTGCTCTTCAGAAACTTTAGAAACTTTTGCTTCATGCTCTAACGACACATTGTCATTTAAAATTTCGTTATAAGGAATCGTATCAGAAGTCGATTGATTATCCATAATCAACGTATCACATTCGATATTTGAACGTGCACCTGAAGCTTTAGGTCCAAAACGAACAATCCCACGGTAAGTAACCTTACCACCTTGTTTAGAGATTGATTTAGAAATAATTGTTGAAGATGTATTTGGTGCTAAGTGAATCATTTTAGCTCCAGCATCTTGGTGTTGCCCTTTACCTGCAAGCGCAATAGATAATGTCATCCCACGAGAACCTTCACCTTTTAAGATGACCGCTGGATATTTCATTGTTAACTTAGAACCAATGTTTCCATCAATCCATTCCATTGTTGCATTTTCTTCACATACTGCACGTTTCGTTACTAGGTTATAAACGTTATTTGCCCAGTTTTGAATCGTTGTATAACGGCAATATGCATCTTTTTTAATGATAATTTCAACTACCGCACTGTGAAGTGAGTTCGTTGTATACACAGGTGCCGTACAACCCTCTACATAATGAACTGATGCGCCTTCGTCAACAATGATCAACGTACGTTCGAATTGACCCATATTTTCTGAGTTAATACGGAAATACGCTTGTAATGGCGTATCCACTTTAATACCCGGTGGTACATAAATAAATGATCCACCTGACCAAACTGCTGAATTTAGTGCAGCGAATTTGTTGTCAGTATTAGGAATTACAGTAGCCCAATGCTTTTTAAACAATTCTTCATTTTCAAGAAGAGCTGAGCCTGTATCTTTAAAGATAATCCCCATATCTTCTAATTCTTTTTTCATATTGTGATAAACAACTTCAGACTCATATTGAGCAGATACACCAGCTAAATATTTTTGTTCTGCTTCAGGAATTCCAAGTTTATCAAAAGTACGTTTAATTTCTTCAGGAACTTCATCCCAAGAAGTTTGTGTCATTTCAGATGGTTTTACATAGTACGTAATTTCATCGAAATTTAAAGATGACATATCGCCACCCCACTGTGGCATTGGTTTAGAGTAGAAAATCTCTAAAGATTTTAAACGATAATCCAACATCCATTGCGGTTCTTCTTTCATATTTGAAATTGTTTCGACTATTTCACGTGTAAGACCACGTTTTGAACGGAATACAGATACATCCTTATCGTGGAAACCGTATTTATAATCGCCGATTTCAGGCATTTTTTTTGCCATCGTCTTTTCCTCCGTTCTGTTTATGATTGCGTTTCGTCGTTCGATACACCTTTTTCCATCGCTTTCCATGCTAAAGTTGCACACTTGATACGTGCTGGAAATTTAGCTACTCCGGATAAAGCTTCTATATCGCCTAAATCGATCGAATCGTCGTATTCTTTCCCTAACATCATATCCGAAAATATAGTTGAGAGTTTTAATGCTTCATCTATGCTCTTTCCTTTGACTGCTTGCGTCATCATAGAAGCTGAAGACATAGAAATGGAACATCCTTCACCATCAAACTTTGCATTTTCTACAAGTCCGTTTTCAACTTGAAGTGTTAAATGTATACGATCCCCACAAGTAGGGTTATTCATATCAATCGTCACACTTCCATCCTCAAGTGTACCTTTATTACGAGGATTTTTGTAATGGTCCATGATTACTGTTCGATAAAGCTGATCTAAATTATTAAAAGACATCGTTAAAGTACTCCTTTGCAGTGTTCAATCCTTTGACAAGTAGGTCAATATCTTCTTCTGAATTGTACACATAGAAACTTGCACGAGCTGTAGCACTTACTTGCAACCACTTCATAAGAGGCTGTGCGCAATGATGTCCAGCACGAACTGCAATTCCACGCATATCTAATACAGTAGCTACATCATGAGGATGAACATCATTTAAGTTAAATGTAACGAGTCCTGCTCTTTTTTGAGGATCTTTTGGTCCGTAAATTGTTAAACCATCAATTGTGGACATTCTATCCATTGCATATGCTGCTAGATGATGTTCATGTTTTTCAATTTCATCTAAACCAATCTCTTCAAGGAAATCAATAGCTGCTGCTAATCCAACTGCACCCGCAATTATTGGTGTTCCTCCTTCAAATTTCCACGGAAGTTCTTTCCATGTGGAGTCATATAGATCAACAAAATCAATCATTTCTCCACCAAACTCAATAGGCTCCATTACTTCTAATAAAGCCTTCTTGCCATATAAAACGCCAATCCCAGTAGGACCACACATTTTATGTCCTGAAAATGCAAAGAAGTCACAATCCAAATCTTGAACATCAATTTTCATATGAGGTGCAGCTTGAGCACCATCAACTACCATAATGGCACCATGCTCATGAGCAATCTGTGCGATTTCTTTGATAGGATTCATTGTCCCTAGAACATTAGAAACGTACATAATGGATACAATTCTAGTCTTTTCAGTAATGGTTTCTCTCACTTTTTCAAGTGATAAGGTCCCATCCTCTTCAAGATCCACATACTTAAGAATTGCACCCTTAGCCTTCGCTAACTGTTGCCATGGGATAATATTTGAATGGTGTTCCATATACGTGATGACAATTTCGTCACCTTCTTCAACATTTGCTCCACCATAACTTTGAGCGACTGTATTAATAGCTGTCGTTGTACCACGCATGAAAATTATTTCTTCCGTAGACTTTGCAGAAATGAATTTTCGCACCTTTTCACGTGCTCCTTCATAACTTTCCGTCGCACGGTTTCCAAGCGTATGCACACCGCGATGTACATTTGAATTGTCTAATTCATAGTACTTACTCAAAGCTTCAATCACTTGAATTGGTTTTTGTGAAGTTGCTGCACTGTCTAAATAGACTAAAGGATGTCCATTTACTTCTTGATTTAATATCGGAAAATAGCTTCGAATGTCTTTACTGATCATTATCGCACTTTCCTTTCAATAACCTCCGTCAGCTGCTTTTTAACGCCTTCGATAGGCAAAATACTTACAACTGGTGCAAGGAAACCATGAATTACTAAACGTTCTGCATTTTGTTTTGAAATACCACGACTCATTAAGTAATAAAGTTGAAGTGGATCCACTCTACCAACAGAAGCAGCATGACCTGCAGTTACATCATCTTCATCAATTAATAAGATTGGATTAGCATCTCCGCGCGCTTTTTCATTTAACATCAAGACACGTGATTCTTGCTCAGCATTAGCTTTTGTAGCACCATGCTCGATCTTTCCAATCCCATTAAAGATAGATGAAGCTTCATCCTTCATAACTCCATGCTTTAGGATATAACCTTCTGAATGTTTACCCCAATGAATAACTTTCGTAGTAAAGTTTTGTTTTTGCTTGCCGCGTCCAACTACAACCGTTTTCGTATCACCATATGAAGCATCCCCAACTAAATGAGTAACGTTTTCTGAAATCGTATCTCCGTCATTCATTAATCCTAATGCCCATTCAATACGAGAATTACGATTTGCAACACCGCGTCGGTTCACATAAGTTGTAATCCCTTTATCTAATACATCAACTGCACCATATGTGACAGAAGCATTATCTTCAGCAAATACTTCTGAAATAATGTTCACGATTCCAGTTGCATTTTCTACCGTTGAAAGATAGTTTTCTACATAAGTTACCGAGCTATTCGTATCAGCAACAACAATTGTATGGTTGAATAAAGAAGTTTGCGCATCATCAAGCAGGAAAACAGCTTGAAGCGGCTCTTCTAAAACAACATTTTTTGGAACATATACAAATACACCACCATTTAAAAGTGCTGCATTTAAACTTGTAAGTTTATGCTCATCAACTTTAACACCATTTGTCATGAAGTACTTTTTAACAAGGTCTTCATGATCACGAATAGCTGTTTGAATATCAGTAAAAATAACACCTTTTGATTTTAATTCATCCGAAACTTGAATAAATGCAGGTGTATTATTGCGTTGAATATAAACACTTTGTTGACCTTCAGTAACAATGGATTTCACTTCTTCTGGCAATTCAGCTAATGAAGAAAAGGTTGCACTCTCAACCGAGTGAACTGGGAAGTCAGTAAAATTCCATTTATCTATTTTTGTTTTATCTGGCGTAGGCATCGGCAAATTCTCAGCCGCGCCTAGAGCACGAATACGGTATTCCGCAAACCAATTTGGTTCTTGTTTTGCAACAGAATAGGAGCGTACATCTTGCTCGGTTAATGCCAATTTCGTTTCAACCGTCATGCTGTTCGTCTCCCTTCCTTACGCTTCTTGACCTACAGTTTCGTCTTCAATTCCAAGTTCATCCTTAATCCAGTCATAACCTTGAGCTTCTAATTTATGAGCTAGCTCTGGTCCACCAGATTTAACTACTTTACCTTGCATCATGACATGAACATGATCAGGTGTGATGTAGTTAAGAAGACGTTGGTAATGAGTAATGATTAAGCATCCAAAACCTTCTCCACGCATTTCATTAATACCATTTGATACAACTTTCAATGCATCTATATCTAATCCAGAATCGATTTCATCTAAAACAGCAAATTTTGGTTGAATCATCATCATTTGAAGAATTTCGTTACGTTTCTTTTCTCCACCTGAGAATCCTTCGTTTAAATAACGCTGTGCCATGTCTTGATCCATTTCAAGAAACTCCATTTTTTTATCAAGATCACGAATGAATTTCATAATAGAAATTTCATCGCCTTCTTCACGACGAGCATTAATTGCTGAACGTAGAAAATCGGCATTCGTTACCCCAGTAATTTCGCTTGGGTATTGCATAGCTAAAAACAAACCAGCTTGCGCACGCTCGTCAACTTCCATTTCTAACACATCTTCTCCGTCTAAAAGAACTGAACCAGATGTTACTTCATATTTAGGATGACCCATGATTGCAGAAGCTAATGTTGATTTACCAGTACCATTAGGTCCCATAATTGCATGTATTTCATTTGTATTAATTGTTAGATTTACCCCTTTAAGAATCTCCTTGCCATCAATGGCTACATGAAGATCTTGAATAACTAAAGTCGACATTTTACTACCTCCAAGTGTATAAATGAATGAAAAAACCATTCTTAATTTATTATCATTCTAATCTTAACTGAAATTTAGAGCCCATGCAAATCTTTTAAACCCTATTAAAAATACTAAGTATAAGGTTTAAAAGTAAGAATTTCACTAGAATTAGCACGTTTTAAGAACTCATTTTTAATTTCAACATCATTTTCATTAAATCATTTCTAATTGAGAACAGATTTCAATTCTTTTTCTCGTTTTTACGACATCCATAATTAGCTATCTATTTTGGATTTGTTCAAAAAAAAGCCAGTGAACAGAGTTCACTGGCTTTAACATTATGATTTATAAATCACGGTGTACTTGTCTTTCTAATCGAGCCACTACTTGTTGACCTAATTCATAGTCACGATCACGATTCATTTCGACACGCATACGTAATTCAGCATTATTTTGATAATCAACATAACCAATTCCGTGAGTGCTTCTAAAAGCTTGATCCATTCTCTCGGTAAACGTGAAGTCTAGTGATTGGATAGTAAATCATTCCTTTCAAATTTTCAACTTTTTTTGTAGTTGTTTTCTTTCACATTAGTATGTATACCCAAGCAAAACGTTACTAAACATTTTTAGTTAATAAAAACAAAAAAAGCTGCCCGATTTCTCGGACAACTTTTCTTCTTATAGTGATACTTCTTTTAAAATACTTGAAGGTGCTAATTCAGCTTCTTCTAAAAGTACATTTAGTTCAGCATCTGCTTCTTCAAATTTTGCGTTTGCTTCATCTAATACAACTTCGCCTTCAGAAGCTAATGCTTCTGATTTCATTGTATAAGATTCTTGCATTTTCGTTAATGCGCTAGCAATTTCTATTTCTTGTTTAGAAAGTGTTGCAGGAATTTCGATTGATTGAACTGCTGCAAGTGTTTCGTCAGCAGATGTTTTTGCAGCTGCTTTCATAGCTGTCAACTCTTCGCCTTCAGGTAAAGCGTCTTTTCCTTGAGCAAGTTCGAAAGCATTCAAATCAGCATCAGCTTGATTGATTGTTTGTGAAATTGATAAGTAAAATTTCATGAAATCAATTGTTGTATCTGTTTTTTCTTCTTTTGGTGAAGCATTTGTAGTTGTTGTAGCTTCGTCCTCATTAGATCCACATGCAGCAAGAATCATTGAAGTTGCAGCAAGTAATAAAAGTAGTTTTTTCATAATATACCGTCTCCTTTAATATCGTCTATGACGCTTTGTTATCCTATCATAGTAAATTTGACCTGTAAACAAAACGACGAATAGTCGGAATAGACGTAATATTAAGATTCAGTTTTCTCTAATACCTTTGATTTACCTCTAGTAAATCGATCTACTATCATGGATAATGCACCATCACCGGTAACATTTGTAGCTGTACCAAAGCTATCCTGCGCTAGGTAAAGTGCAATCATTAATGCAACCATTGTTTCGTTAAAACCTAGCATGGAGCTAAGTAATCCAATCGCTGCCATAACAGCTCCACCAGGAACTCCTGGAGCAGCAATCATTGTAATACCTAACATGAAAATGAATGAAATCATTTTTGTTATTTCAATGCTCTCTCCATTTAATAAAAGAACTCCGATTGCGCAAGTTACTAGTGTAATCGTACTTCCTGATAAATGTATGGTAGCAAACAAAGGAACAGTGAAATCGGTCACTTTTTCAGAAGCCCCTGTTTTCCGAGCTTGTTTTAATGTAACAGGAATAGTCGCTGCGGACGATTGAGTACCAAGAGCCGTAAAATAGGCAGGAGACATGATTTTCATTAATTTAAATGGATTTTGTTTATTTAAAGCACCTGCGAATGAATATTGTAGGATCAACATTGTAAAGTGTAAAAGAATAACAATCACAAAGACAATTGCAAATACAGATAGGATCTTCGCAACTTGTCCGCCAAATGTCATATTCATAAAGATTCCAAAAATATGTATTGGTAGTAATGGAATAATGACATGATTGATTACTTTTTCAATGATGAAGTTAAATTCTGTAAAACCTTTTAATAGAACATCACTCTTTGTAGCGGCCATACCAATTCCAAAAATAAATGCTAATAATAAAGCACTCATAATACCAAAAGCTGGAGGCATATCAACTTTGAAGAACGCAGTTGCTAAAAATTCTTCAGGATTTTCAAAAGATCCTACAGCATTAGGTTTGATAAAGTTTGGCAATACGTTCATGCTAACCGCTAGTGCTAGGAAACCTGCTACTATAGTCGATGAATAGGCGAAAAATGTTGCTAACCCTAAAAGCTTTCCTGAACCTTTGCCTAATTGCGCAATTCCAGGAGCAATAAAAGCAATAATAATTAATGGCACAACGAAACCTAAGAAGTTACCAAACAAACCATTAAAGGTTGCAAGTAGACGTACCAAACCTTCAGGCGCAACAGACCCAATTAGAATTCCTAGTGCAATTGCTAGTGCGATTCTTGCCAGTAAACCAATTTTAATCTTCATTATGATGTCCTCCTCTATTGTACAAGTGTTCTCTCTAGAAAGATAAAAACACTTTAACACACCTACTTGTTAAAGTGAACGTCTTATAAAATAGGCGGAATAATCAATTTTTATAGCATTCTAACTCTGTCAATCAATTTATTCATCCACAATAAAAGACGCCGAAATTCTCGGCGTCTTTACCTTTAAATATCTTTATTTCACTGGAACGACTGAGCCGCCCCATTCTTCTAATATAAAGTCTTGAATATCTTTAGAAGTTAACACTTCTACTAAGGCTTTAATTTCTTCGTTCTCTTCATTACCAGATTGAACGGCAATAATATTTACATATGGTGACTCTGTATTTTCAATCGCAATCGAATCCTCTAAAGGATTAATACCAGCATCAATTGCGTAGTTTGAGTTGATCAATACTGCATCACCTTCTTCATTCTCATATAATTGAACAAGAAGTGCAGCTTCGTACTCGGCTTCGAATTGAAGATCTTTTGGATTGTCTACAATGTCTTTCACTTCAGCTTTTGTTTTATCAATGCCTTCAGCAAGTGTGATTAAACCTTCTGCTTCTAACATCGATAGAATACGTCCGTGATCAGCTACTGAATTACTAATTAGAATTGACGCACCGTTTGGAAGTTCTTCTAAAGAATCATATTTTTTTGAATAAACACCAATTGGCTCAATGTGAATTCCACCAGCATTTTCAAATTCATACCCGTGGTCTGCGATTTGTGACTCTAAGTAAGGTACATGTTGGAAGTAGTTTGCGTCTAAGTCGCCATTTTCTAAGTCTTCATTTGGAAGGATATAATCTTGATATGTTTCAATCACAAGATCGATTCCCTTCTCTTCAAGCAACGGTTTTGCTTGTTCTAAAATTTCGGCATGAGGCACATTCGAAGCACCTACAACTAACTCTTTGTTTTCTCCATTAGAACCTGATGTTGAATCACTATCTGTTCCACATGCTCCTAATGTTAACGCACTTACTGATAATAATATTCCTGCTACAAATTTCTTCATGATTTGTCTCTCCCTTTTTTCTAATTTATATGTGAACGAGATTACTCGTTGGCACCAATCTAACGTTTGTCTGCTTTTGTTGTAATCGTATCGCCAACCCACTGGACGATAAATACAATGATGAGGATGAGTACTGTTGAAACGAGCGTTACATCTTCTCGACTTCTTTGGAATCCATCTAAGAATGCTAAGTTACCTAATCCTCCAGCACCTATAATGCCAGCCATAGCTGTATAACCCACTAAAGCAATAGCTGTTACTGTAAGGCCAGATAGTAATGCGGGTAATGATTCTGGCAATAAAACCTTCCAAATGATTGTAGAAGTTTTTGCTCCCATCGAACGAGAAGCTTCGATGACGCCTTTATCAATTTCACGTAACGCAATTAAAACCATTCGTGCATAAAAGGGTGCTGCTCCAATAATTAGTGCAGGTAGTGCGGCATTTGCTCCCCGAATCGTATCTAATAAGAACTTCGTAAAAGGGATAAGCAAGATGATTAAAATAATGAACGGGATGGAACGAAAGATATTTACAAACGCCCCAGTCAACCAATAAACCATTTTATTTGCCCATACTTGATGTGGACTCGTTAAGAAAAGCAAAATCCCTAAGCCTAGTCCAATCACAAATGTGAAGCCTGTTGCCATTGCTGTCATATATAAAGTTTCAAGTGTTGCTTCCCACATTTTGTCCCAATCAACATTCGGTAGAAGGTTTTCAATCATGTGAAATCACCTCCGTTTGAACTTCTTGATCATGTAAGTACTTAATCGCTTCATCAATATCTCTCGCATCGCCATCAAGTTGTAAGTACAAGGTTCCATATGCACCATTTTGAGTTTGTTCAATATTTCCTTGAACAATATTCACTTCTACTTGAAATTGCTTAATTAATCGAGATAAGATTGGCTGCTCTGTCCGATCTCCAACAAAAACTAATTTGACTAATTTCCCTGTAGGATATTGTTCTTTTAAATGAGCAATTGTTTGATTAGCTGTTACGTTTCCACTAATTTGTGAAACGAAACGTTTCGTAATCGCTTGCTTTGGAGCTTGAAAGACTTGAAGAACGTTTCCTTGTTCAACAATTTTGCCAGCCTCCATTACGGCAACACGATGGCATATTTTACGAATCACGTGCATTTCATGTGTAATCAATACAATAGTCAGACCAAGTCGATTATTGATATCAACTAATAATTCTAGAATTGAATCAGTTGTTTCAGGATCTAAAGCTGAGGTAGCTTCATCACACAACAACACTTCAGGTTGATTGGCAAGTGCACGAGCAATTCCGACACGTTGTTTCTGTCCACCTGACAGTTGAGATGGATAGGCTTTCTCTCTACCGGTTAACCCTACAAGCTCGATTAATTCTTTCACTCGCTTTTGGCGCTCTATTTTACTGATTCCAGCTATTTCTAGCGGGAATGATATATTGTCTTCTACTGTTCGTGACCACAATAAATTAAAATGCTGGAATATCATACTAACTTTTTGTCTTGCTAGACGGAGTTGATGACCTTTACTAGCTGATATGTTTTGACCATTCACTGTTACTGAGCCTTCAGTAGGCTTTTCTAATCCGTTCAACAAACGTATCAATGTACTTTTCCCAGCACCACTGTATCCAATGATTCCAAAAATTTCGCCTTGTTTTACTGTTAAATTGATATGATCTACTGCCTTTAATTCACCATTCGTTGTTTGAAACGTTTTCGTTAGATTCTCCAATACAATCATCATACTCACCTCTTTTATTCCTATAATTTTTAGTACCTTCTACGATTGCTTAATCATTAAGGAGCACTTGTGACTTAATATTGATTTCCTCTGCGTATCCCTGTTAGTGTTCCTCTCAACCAACAAAATTATTTCATTTGAGGGAACAAAAAAGCCCCTTCTGCAGACAAGCAGAAGGGACATAAGCGCATAGATATATATACGTCAGACCATTCTCTCATCTATCAAAGCAATTGCTTTGAGTGATTTGGCACCATTTCACAAATTGTGACGGTTGCTGGGTTTCATAGGGCACTATCCCTCCACCTCTCTTAATAAGAGCAACGATATTAAATTTTTAAGTACGAATGATAATGTAACATGTTCAATTTTCTTCGTCAATTATTTTCTTTTTAATTTTTCGTATAAATAAGGTACTGAGTGAAATGCATATATTTTTTCACGAACTTTTCCTTGCTCAGTAACTAATAAACAAGGAACACTCTCAATTTGATAATCAGCAGCCAACGACTCTACAAAATTCAAATTCGCTTGACCGATCTTAACGTCTACTATCATTTCTTTTACAACTGACAGCATTTTTGAGGCAACTTGACAGGTTCCACACATTGGCGCATACAAGTAAAACGCTGTCATTTCTTCGCTCATTGAAGTTGTTTCCCACTCTTCTCGAGTCCATTCTTCCATACCTACTACATCCTTTTAACCGATAAATTCTTTTTTTACATCAATATGTGCATTTAATAATATTGAGGCTAACACTTTTAGAGGGGTTGTGGCAACTTCTTTAAACTTTTCGTCTGTATATAGATGTCGTGCTTCAGGAAACGCTCGTTTGCAAATTTGTCGGAGTTTTTCACCTGAAGCATCCGCATCTGCGAATATAAATATCTCATACTCTTCATAAGGAGTTAATAGTTCTTCAATTTTAGTTGGACTGGCAGTTCCATTTGTACATATAATCTCGAGTGGTTCTGCTAATACCATTTCAATTCTGAGTTTATCTGATCTTCCTTCAACCACAATCACTTTATCACTACTCATACTCTTCACTCCTAAAATACATTCAGTGTAAAGAAAAAACGCCGAAAAGTGATCGGCGTTTTTTAAGTCTATTACTCTTTAGTCATTTCTTCATATTGCTCTGCCGTCATAAGTGCATCCACTTCAGCAGTATCTGTAGGCTCAACTACGATCATCCATGCATTTTCATATGGTGATTCGTTTACATATTCAGGGCTGTCTTCTAATTCACTATTCACTTCAATTACCTTACCGCTAATTGGTGCATAAAGTTCAGAAACAGTTTTAACAGATTCAACACTTCCGAAAGGTTCGTTCGATTTAATTTCATCGCCTACTTGTGGTAGTTCAACGAATACGATGTCACCCAGTTCTGACTGTGCAAAATGTGTAATTCCGATACGTGCTTTACCATCTTCTACTTTAACCCATTCGTGTTCTTCAGAGTAACGTAAATCTTTTGGTGTGCTCATATTATACCCCTCCACATATGTAATCTTTTCAATTTCAGTTTGACATAATCACCGACTAAAAACAAGATATGTTCAAACTCTTTTCCAATTCTCAGCGAAATCTGAATCTTTAAATCCAAGCGTTACTTTCTCACCATCTGTCACAAGAGGTCGCTTAATAAGCATTCCGTCAGAAGCTAGCAATTCTAACTGCTCATCATCTGACATAGTCGGGAGTTTATCCTTTAAACCTAACTCTCTGTATTTCATGCCACTCGTATTAAAAAACTTTTTAAGTGGAAATCCACTCGTTTCTACAATCTTTTTTAATTCTTCTTTTGAAGGCGGAGTTTCCACTATATGTACATCATGATACTCAATTCCTTCAGCATTTAACCAAGACTTTGCTTTTTTGCACGATCCACAATTAGGATATCCATAATACGTAATAGCCATTATTCTACCTCCTATTTTTATTTATAGTATCAAAAAAGAAACCCGAACGCCTCATCAGAAGCGGTCGGATTTGGTTATTTAGACAATATACTTTTCTGCATCAATAATTTTCACTGATGCTTCACGTTTTTTAGCAATTACATTGTAAGGAGTTGAACGAGTTAATTTACGAAGAGCTGAAAGCATCATACGTAAGTTGTCTCCTTCTACAGCTGCGATTAATGTTTCTTTCGCGTCTTTTTCAATACACTCGAATGCTTCTTGACAGAAAATTTGTGTATATAGAAGTTTTTGGTTCGCTTTTTCAACACCATCACGTTGAATCGCTTTTTCTGTACGCAATACAGCTGATTCCATCGCGAATAAATTATTAACGATATCAGCAATGTTTGCTAATACTTCTTGCTCAGTTTCAAGCTTAGTACCATAACGTTGTGCAGCTAAACCAGCAGCTAACAAACCAATTTTCTTCGCATTTTGTACAAGTACTTTTTCTTGAGCTAATGGTGCGTCCTCGATTTCCTCAGGCATCATCATTAGTAATTCTTCTTGAAGTGCTTTTGCTTTTTGAAGAAGTGGAAGTTCACCTTTCATCGCTTTTCGAAGGAAAGTTCCAGGGATCAACAAACGATTAATTTCATTTGTTCCTTCAAAAATACGGTTAATACGTGAATCACGGTAAATACGTTCTACTTCATATTCTTGCATAAAGCCATAACCACCATGTAATTGAACCGCTTCATCTGCAATGTAATCTAATACTTCTGTACCAAATACTTTATTGATTGAACATTCAATTGCATATTCTGCAATTGAAGCTGCAATCGCTTTACCGTCTTTTTGTTCTTCCGCACTTAATTGGCTCATGCGATCTTCGAAATAACCAACTGTACGATAGATTAAGCTTTCAGATGCATATAAGCGTGCAGCCATTGTAGACAATTTTTCTTTTGTTAAATTGAAAGACGAAATCGGTGTTTTGAATTGTTGACGTTGGTTTGTATAAGCAACTGTTAATTCAAACGCACGTTTAGAAGCACCTACTGTACCTACTCCCAATTTGTAACGTCCAATGTTTAAAATATTGAATGCAATAACATGGCCACGGCCAACTTCACCAAGTAGGTTTTCTACTGGGATTTGAGCATCTTGAAGGATTAAAGTACGTGTCGAAGATGATTTAATCCCCATTTTCTTCTCTTCCGCACCAACAGAAACTCCATCATATTCACGTTCTACGATGAAAGCAGAGAAATGTTCTCCATCAATTTTTGCATAAACAACAAATACATCAGCAAATCCGGCGTTTGTAATCCATTGCTTTTCGCCGTTAAGTACATAATGAGTACCTGCTGCATTTAACTTAGCAGATGTTTTCGCTCCTAAAGCATCTGAACCTGAACCTGGTTCTGTTAATGCATACGCTGCAATCAATTCACCAGTTGCAAGCTTAGGTAGGTACTTTTGTTTTTGCTCTTCATTACCAAAAAGAACGATTGGTAGTGATCCAATTCCAACATGAGCACCATGAGTAATCGAGAACCCACCAGCTTTCGACATTTTTTCAGCGATTAAAGCGGAAGAAATTTTGTCTAATCCAAGACCATCATATTCTTCCGGAACATCGGCACCAAGTAGACCTAAATCTCCTGCAGATTTTAAAAGTTTTACTGAATGTTCAAATTCATGATTTTCCAGTTTTTCAATTACAGGAAATACTTCATTATTTACATACTCTTCTGTTGTTTTAGCAATCATTTTATGTTCATCTGTAAAATCTTCTGGCGTGAATACGCGATCTAAAGCCACGTCTTCTACTAAAAAGCTTCCGCCTTTAATCATATTATCAACTGAATTCGTCATGTTTAGTTCCTCCTATTAGTTAAATCAAAGCTAATCTATTTTCCAGATAAATATTAAAGAATTTCAAATACTCCAGCAGCACCCATTCCGCCACCAATACACATCGTAACAACACCAAATTGTTTGCCTTGACGTTTTAATTCATGAATCATTTTGATTGTTAAAATTGATCCAGTTGCCCCTAGTGGATGACCTAATGCAATAGCTCCACCATTAACATTTACTTTATTAATATCAATTCCTAAATGACGAATAACTTGAATCGATTGTGATGCAAATGCTTCATTAAGCTCCCAAAGGTCAATATCATCAATTGATAAGCCAGCGATTTTAAGCGCTTTAGGAATAGCCACAATTGGTCCAATTCCCATTACCTCAGGAGGTACTCCACCAACTGCAAATGATCGGAATTTAGCAAGAGGTTTTAGCCCTTGTGCTTCCGCAACTTCACGATCCATAACAAGTAGTGCACCCGCTCCATCTGAAGTTTGTGACGCGTTACCAGCTGTTACAGTACCACGAGCATTGAATGCAGGTCGAAGTTTCGCAAGAGTCTCCATATTCGTGCCTTCACGAACACCTTCGTCCATTTCGAACATAAATGTTTTTTCTTGTGGCTTATTGTTTTCATCCACATATCGTTTCGTTACTTCAACTGGTACGATTTCATCTGTATACTTGCCAGCTGCGATTGCAGCTGCAGCATTCGCATGAGAACGAACAGCAAATGCATCTTGATCTTCACGGCTAATTCCATACTTCATGGCAACTTGCTCAGCTGTATGACCCATACCCATATAATATTGAGGTGCCGTTTCTGCTAATTTAGCATTTGGTCGAATCGTATTCCCCATCATTGGAACCATACTCATTGATTCAACTCCACCAGCAATAATCGTTTGAGAGTGTCCTAGCATAATACGTTCTGATGCATAAGCAATCGATTGCAAACCTGATGAACAGAAACGATTGATTGTAATTGCAGGAGTTGTATCTGGTAATCCAGCTAAAGCTCCAATATTACGTGCAACGTTCATACCTTGTTCGGCTTCTGGCATTGCACATCCTAGAATTAAATCATCGATTGGACCATCATATCCGCCAGCTCTACGTAATGTTTCTTTAATGACCAATGCCCCAAAATCATCAGGACGAACTGTTGCTAAAGAGCCTTTTTTCGCTTTCCCAACAGGTGTTCTTGCACCTGCTACAAGTACTGCTTCGCGCATAAGTTTTCCTCCTTTTACCCAATCGCAACCTAGTTACGTAAAGGCTTTCCTTTTACTAACATGTTTTGCATTCTTGCTTGAGATTTTGGTTCTGCAACTAAACTTAAGAATGCTTCACGTTCTAAATCAAGTAAGTATTGCTCATCTACTAATGTGCCGTACGGTACTTTTCCGCCAGCTAACACAAATGCTAATTTTTTCGCTATTTTCAAGTCATGTTCGCTAACAAATCCTGATAGGAATAAACCTTCTGCTCCTAAAAGTAATGCTGCATAACCAGACTCACCAGTTACAGGAATTTTTTCACGTAGTGGTGCTTTATAGTTTCCTTCATACAGAGCCAAAGCAGCTTGTTTCGCATCATAGATTAAATGGTCTGCATTCACACTGATTCCGTCAGCGAAATTCAAGAAATTGTTTTCTCTTGCTTCTTCACCAGATGTTGAAACTTTCGCCATGGCAATTGTCTCAAACACTTTAGATGCAACGTATAGATAATCTGTATGAACACCGTTTGGTAAGCCTTTTAAATGCTTCATGTATAACTCTTTGTTTCCACCGCCGCCTGGAATCAGACCAACGCCGACTTCTACTAAGCCCATATACGTCTCCATTGATGCTTGGATGTGTGCAGCTGGTAAACAAACTTCAGCACCGCCGCCAAGAGTCATGCCAAATGGTGCAGCAACGACAGGTTTTGAACTGTATTTGATTTTCATCATGGCATTTTGGAAAGCTCGAACTGTGAAATCAAGTTCAAAAATATTATCATCTTGTGCTTCCATTAAAATCATCCCAAGGTTAGCACCGACGCAGAAGTTTTTGCCCTGGTTACCAATGACAAGCCCCTTAAAGTTCTTCTCAACTTCATCTACTGCAAAGTTAATCATTTGTAAAATGTCTAAGCCAATCGCATTTGATTGTGAGTGGAATTCAAGAAGTGCAATTCCATCTCCAAGGTCTATTAAACTAGCACCTGAATTCTTTTTAATAACGCCATGTTTCTTTTTATATCGTTTAAGATTAATTACTTTTTCATTTGTTGGGATCAATTCGTATTCCGTTCCGTTGAAGAAATAAAGATCTCCATCTTGTTCAAAATAGAATGACTCATGACCACTATCTAATAGGGATTGAACGAAGGTAGGAATTTCTAATCCTTCAGCCTTCATTTTTTCTACTGATTCCTTCACACCTAATGCATCCCACACTTCAAATGGTCCCTGTTCCCAACCAAAGCCCCACTTCATTGCGTTATCGATTGCTACGATATCGTCAGCAATTTCACCATGTAGTTTTGCTGAATACACAAGCGTTGGAGCCAAAATACTCCATAATAACTCACCTGTACGGTCATTGGCATAAGTAAGAGTTTTTACTTTAGAAGCTAACCCTTTTTGTTGTTTTGCCATTTCTAGTGATGGTGTTCTCAACTTTTTAACAGGTTCGTATTCCATTGTTTCTGTATTTAGCTCAAGAATTTCTTTGTCTTTCTTCAAGAAGAAACCTTGACCTGATTTTGCACCTAACCAACCATTTTCAAGCATTTTGTTTAACACCGGAGGTAATTCAAATACTTTTTGTTCTTCTCCAGTTGTTTGGTCATACACATTTTTCGCGACATGGCCGAAAGTGTCTAAACCGACTACATCTAATGTACGGAAAGTTGCTGATTTCGGTCGACCAATTGCTGGACCTGTTACCGAATCAACCTCACCTACTGAGTATCCTCTTGCTAACATTTCACGAAGTGTAATCAGTAAACCATAAGTTCCGATTCGATTTGCAATAAAGTTCGGTGTGTCTTTCGCAAGCACAACGCCTTTACCTAACTTATCTTCACCAAATGATTTCATGAACTCAACGACTTCAGGAAGTGTTGTTTCTGCAGGAATCACTTCAAGCAATTTTAAATAGCGCGGTGGATTAAAGAAATGCGTTCCAAGGAAATGCTTTTGGAAATCATCTGAACGACCTTCACTCATTGCATTGATGCTAATACCCGATGTATTTGAAGTCACAATCGATCCTGGTTTGCGAACAGCATCAATTTTTTCATATAATCCTTTTTTAATATCTAAGTTTTCAACAATTACTTCGATAATCCAATCTACATCTTTCAACTTGTCTAAATCATCTTCAAAGTTTCCAGCTGTAAGCAAAGCTAGATTTTTCTTAGAAGCTAATGGAGCAGGTTTTTGTTTTAGTAATTTAGTAAGTGCGGTTTGAGCCACACGATTTCTTGCCGCCGAATTTCCCTTTTCGTCCTCTGATAAATCTCGAGGTACCATATCTAATAACAATGTAGGAATACCGATATTTGCTAAGTGTGCTGCGATGCCAGAACCCATAACGCCCGATCCTAAAACTGCCGCTTTTTTAATTTGAAATGACACTTGAAAAACCTCCTCATCAAATTCTTGAATGAATACTCATTCATTTTTAAATCAAAAAAAATAGAAACACCATCTATGAATCTAATACTAGATCATTTTCTCTTTTTTCGCAATATTTAAATGACAAAAGAATTGGTAAAAAATCTCGATTCACAACTTTTTTAAAATAAGTAGATTTCCGTTTCAGATGGACGCTTTCCGCGGGCATGGCTTCAGTCTCCTCATCACTTCGTTCTTCCGGGGCCTTCAGCTCATGCTATTCCCGCTGGAAAGATTAGGACCAAAGGTTTTGGTGCTAATCTTTGCGACGAAGCTAGCGTAGCGATGCAGGAGCAGATGTTTTATGCCATCTTCCACTACAATCCATCAATAATAAAAATGAACTCAATAAAAGGTGTATATATATATAGTTGGAACGATCTTTTATGAGACACTTTTTTATAGGATGGATTTGGTTTTAAACATTTATCAATCAAACTGACACTTTTATCAATCAAACTGGAGATTTATCAATCAAATTGAACATTTATCAATCAAAATCATCCTTTTATCAATCAAACATGTCTCACAAACTAGTTAACTATGTGAACTCAAATCGAAATGCCTCTTCATCCGTTAACTTTAACCTGATTATTAATTAGACCTTTTACATAATCGTGTTTATACAAATGGATTCAACTTCACTGAAAATTTTAGTGTTAACCATTCCCATACCAATTATTTTATGAATGCCTAATAAGTATTATGCATAGTTTTTCCTGCTTTTTTAAAAGAAATTGATGTCGTATACATGAATAGTTATCGCGCATACTAAGTCAGACTTTAAAGGAGGTTTTATTAGTGAATTTATTTTCTCAACCAGCTGATCAACAAGCCATGTACCCTGAACCACCAAAAATGGTATCTTCCAAGGATCTCTTATACTTGAGCGATATGTTGTCATGGAATTTACTAGCATCTAAAAAAATGGATTGGGTCGCACAAACATGTCAGCTTCCCGACATCAAAAAAGAGTGTGAGGCTGCACAACAGATGCATACAAAACATTATGATGAAATTTTAAAATTCTTAAAACAAAACGAAGGAGGTCCGATGTCGTGAATAAATCAACCGTTCAAAATACAGAGACTCCTTTTGCAGAAACGCCTCAATTAAATGATCGAGATTTAATTAGCGATGCTTTGTCGATGGAAAAGCATTTATGCAGTGCCTACGAAACTGCGACTCAAGAAGCGAGTCATGATGCACTATATCAAATGATTTTTTCTCAATTACGCGATATTTCAAAACAACAGAGAAACTTTTATGAACTTCAATTTAAACATGGTTGGTATGCATTAACTCCTGCTGATTCAAAAGAAATCCAACAAACAGTTCAACAATACCAAGGATATAAACAACAGCTTCAATAAGGAGTACAAAATGCTATTCTTACAATGAAATACCATGTAAACTGTTCCTAAAGACCAAGGAGGAACAAATACATGAAAGCTATTTCAACAATGGAAGAATTCAACCAAATCATTTCTAAAGATGAAGAAGTCATCGTCAAATTTACGGCAGGATGGTGTCCAGACTGTACAAGAATGGATATGTTTATTGATCCAATAATAGAAGAATATAAACAATATAAATGGTTTGAAATCAACCGTGATGAACTGCCTGAAGTTGCAGATAAATATGATGTTATGGGCATTCCGAGTTTATTGATTTATCGAAATGGCGATAAAAAGGCGCATTTGCATAGTGCGAACGCGAAATCACCTGAGCAAGTAACTGAATTTTTACAAAGCCAAAACGGGTAGACCTTGCGTCTACCTTTTTTTATTATGTCGGATTTAACTGCTTTTATTATGACTAAACCCACAAATTTCATAATTGAGGTGCACACCCTACTAGCTAATGCTATACTTTAAGAAAAATAGCTTTGAGGTGCAAAATGTCCCAAGAACTTGAAATACAGGAACTAAAAGAACAAATTCAGTACTACCAGGGAATTATTAAAAACATGGCATCCCCTATTATTCCTTCAGTTGTACCAAGTACAATTTTAGTGCCGATAGCTGGTTATATGTTTAAAGAAAGATTCGATAGCATTCGAACTAATACTTTAGCCTATATCGGAAAGCATCGTGACACTGAAAAAGCAATTTTCGACTTCACTGGTGTTACAGTTGAAGATATTCAAGCATTTGATTATACGGAGTTAACAGATGAACTTTATCAATTAAACAATTCTTTGAAATTGATGGGTGTACGTCCCATCTACGTTGGATTTAATCCAAGATTTGTTCGTGAAATCGTTCAAGCAGGAATTCAAGTAGAGTTAGAATCTCATATCTCTTTCCGTGCAGCTTTACAACAATTAATCAAAGAAAATAATCGGTCACTTAACTCATTAGGTTAAGTACCGGTTTTTTTATATTTACAATACCTTGAAGTCTTTATATTTTACAAAAAATGAGTTTTTCCGTACTGTGAAATCAGACGGAAAAACTCTTTTTAATGGGGTGAAAATATGCGAGTCCAATTAGATTTAGAAGGTTTCTCTCAATATGATGCCTCCATTGATGAAAATTATCATGCATCAGCATGTGGTCCTGTAACGGCGTGGAGCATTCTTCGTTTTTGGATGCCAAATTCATGTCCCTATCAAATTAATCAATTATACGGATTACTCGGTGGTACGCGGATTGGTTTATTCACATGGCGTTTCAAGCGTAATTTACGCAAATTACTTGGCCCAAATTGGACTATTGAATCTTGTACGATTGAAGAGGCTAAAGCAGAGTTATTGGCTGGACATCCTGTTGCTTGTAAGTTTGATCGATATTTTGGTTTGCGATGGTTTAGCAAATTCGAATTTGCTTATCATTGGGTACCTCTCATTGGGTTTGAAGAAAAAGAAAATGGCTTAACACTCATCCTCCATGATAACGGTGGAAGAAATCGTGCTAGCCAAATTCGTCATGTGTCTTATGAAGATAATAAAGATATTTTAACCTTTGTTAAAATGGCACCTCATACTCATTTGATTGAATAACAGATAGAGCTCGTTTAAGGGATGAATAACTTCCTACTTTTCCGAAATCCAATCCTAAATGGACGAGCGTTTGGGCAATAATTGGCGATATTCCACTAACCGTACCTTTTACACCTATTAAGGATAGCGCATCCAATAAACTAAATAATTGTTGCGCTACGAATGTATCAATTGTTTGAACGCCAGATAAATCAATGATGAGATGTTTGATTTGTAGACGTGAAGCCTCTGTTAAAGCACGTTCTTGTAAAACACGTGATCTTTCAGCATTCATTGAACCGATCAATGGCAAAACAGCAATATCATCATTGATTGAAACGACTGGCACGGATAATTCTACAACCATTTGTTGTGAGAAGGCTAGTTGTTCTTGGTCATGACGGACAAATGGAACGCTGAAAAAATAAACAATATCATTAATGGAACGATCTAGAACATCAATTACATCATACAATTCGCTCGCGCTTAAATTTAATTTTTGAGCTTCATATTTAATGACGCTGCCAATCGTATTTCGATAATGAGGTACTTCACGAAGCATCATATCAATCGTGATTTGTTGCATTCTAGATGTGTGAGTTCCAGCTCTTTCTCCCCAGTCTTTTAGAACAAACACGCGCTGTTCTTCGGTCATGCCTAAACAAGCACCGTATAATTCGACTAGTTCAACACGCAGTGGATACAAGTCTAACTCTACGCGTTTTAGTTCCGGATAACGTGAATTTTGTTCCTCGGTGATAATACGAGCTAAATCTGTCGATTGCCCAAGTATACAATCTTTCATATGCATTAAATGTGTAACAATGTCCACAATCATTCCTCCAATTTAAATCGAATACAAGGACTGGGCATGTCTGCTAGTCAATCCAAAGCCTGCTTTTTCAAGTGATGTTAAGTGTTGTTTACTATACGTTGGAATTCGTAATTCCTCCAATTCAATTGGCAAATCCATTTCACAATGAATGGTTGCTAATTTTTTGGATAAACGTAACATATCCAGATTCTCTTGAATTTTCTTTTGTTGTGCAGGCTTTAATTCCCCTATCGCATCAATAACGCCTTCAACAGTGCCATACGTTTGAATTAATTGTAAGGCACTTTTAGGACCAATACCTTTTACCCCTGGGTATCCGTCACTGGAATCTCCCATGAAAGCTTTAACATCGGCAAACACAGAAGGTTCGATTTGATATTCTTCAAGGAATCGTTCATAAGTAAATTCATCATAGATAGAATAACCTTTTTTCGTGAAGGCTATTTTGGTAGTCGGAGTTAACAATTGTAGTAAATCTTTATCGCCACTTATGATGGTAATATTTGCTTCATTTTGCCACTTACACGCCATTGATCCAATTAGATCATCTGCTTCCATACCTACTTCACCAAAATTTTGCCAACCTAACATCTTAGAAATGTCTTTCGCCATATCAAATTGAGGAAGCATTTCTTCAGGTGGTGCTGGGCGGTTTGATTTATAGCCGTCGAATAAGTCATTGCGGAACGTATGCATGCCCATGTCCCAACATACCGCCATATGTGTCGGTTGCATCATTTGTTTAGCGGTTAATACATGTCTAGCAAATCCTTGCACACCGTTTGTTGGGACTCCTTGTTCATTTCTTAAAAATTGCCCAAACACTGATGTTGCAAAAAAAGATCGAAATAATAGAGCCATACCATCTATTAATAAAATATGAGGTTTATTTGTAGTTTCATTCATTATTGCATCGTCCTTTCACTGCTCACTATCTATTTATTTATTATAACAAAATAATCTCAACATAATTTATGAAGTTGTCAAAGCTTGCTTAAATATTGAACCTTTTGGGTATAAAGAGATAGATAAAAATGATTGGGGATACAACTCGTGGATATTCATAACGGCTCTGTTTATTGGCCATCAACCTTACCAAATAAAGAAACAAGACAAGCTCCGGATAAGTTAGAAAAATACGATGTCATTATTGTTGGAGGTGGCATGTCTGGATCATTAACCGCCTTAGCCTTTGTTGAAGCGGGATTAAAAGTAGCTATATTAGATAAACGTCAAATGGCTACCGGCAGTACTATGGCTAATACCGGCTTGTTGCAATATTCTAATGATATTATGCTCCATGAATTAATTGATCAAATTGGTGAACAAGAAGCCGTACGTTTTTATCAAATATGCTATGCAGCTGTTAACCAGTTAAAGGTGGTGGCAAAACGTCTTCCAACTTCAGCAGATTTTATTATGCGTCCAAGTATTTGTTACGCAAGTTCTGAAGAAGACGTTCCGAAAATTAAAAAAGAATACGAAACATTAAAGAAACATGGTTTCCCTTGTGACTACTGGGAACAAGAAGAGCTTTCTAAGCATATGGCATTTTCTAAAGCTGGTGCTTTAGTTACTTATGATGACGCTGAAGTTAATCCTTATAAATTTGTAAATGGTGTACTTGATATTGTCGAAGAAAAAGGCGGCCATTTATTTGAATTTGTAGAGGTTCAAGATGTTTTTACGTTTGATGATCAAATCTCCGTAAGAACTTCCGTTGGTGAATTTAGTTCAAGTCATATTATTTATACGACTGGATATGAAACCGTTCCGGTTGGGAATCGTATTGGAGCTGACATCAATCGCTCCTATGCGATGGTAACCAAGCCTGTGGATGATTTTACTCAATGGCATGAACAAGCATTAATTTGGGAAACGGCTCGTCCTTATCTGTATGTTCGAACGACTGCTGAAAATCGAATCATCATTGGAGGATTAGATGAGGAAAATGCACAAGCTCCTCAATCCTTAGAATTAATTGAAAAACGCGGTGACATTTTACTGGAAAAATTACAGGATTTGTTCCCGCAATATGACCTTGAAACGGATTACGTTTATGGTGCAACTTTTGGAGAATCTATTGATAATTTGCCTTTTATCGGACAACATCCTACGAAGGAAAAGCATTATTATTTACTAGGCTACGGTGGCAATGGAACGGTGTATAGCATGTTGGGATCTCATATTTTAAGGGATTTAATCATGAAGGGTCATCATCCTGATGCACATTTAGTTGAGCTTGATCGGAAATATGGTGTGAAATAATGAAAAGCAGACTCTAAGTTTTGAACTGGAGTCTGCTTTTTAATGTGAGTACTAAGTAATTGTTGATTTTCATTGCTGCGGACGCTTTCCGGAGGGCAAGGCTTTAGCCGCTTCCCTCGCGTCGCTCAGTCCAGGGTCTAAAGCTCTTGCTAATCCTCTCGGAGTCGCCGCCTCCATTTCAATCAACTGAAATCTATGTAAATACAAATAAAATAAGAAAAAGCTCAGAGTTTATAGTTATGAGCTTTTCATTTTTAGAGGAGTTTTTCCATTAAAGCCTCTTTAGTTAAATAACACTTTATTTATAAATTCTGTCTTTGCTTCAGTATATCTCTCACGGTCGTTATTAAATTCTTGTGCTAATTGGCTTTTAATTGTAGCGTATTCCGCTGCAAGGTCTGCATTAGTTCTTAGTTTATTTCTAAATTTAAGTTGTTTTTCCCAACGATCTTCTCCTTCTTGCATTAGATGTAAATGAGCTACTCGTTTATCGTTCTTCACTTTAACAAAAAATCTTCTCCATAGCTGATTGTCTAATTCGGGAGGTACATAATGCCAATCGTGCAAAGATAGGTTTTTCACTATTTCGTTGATATGTTGAAATGATGGAATAGAAGCCATTAAGTCGATAATTGGTTTAGCGGGCAAATTAGGAATTGCTGTACTGCCTATATGTTCTACTTGCATAACACCAAAAGCTGAAAGTAAATGGTAAAGTTCTTCTTTCTCCTGAATACCTTTGTCCATCCACATAGGGTCTGGCTTTTTTATCTCAATTTTTTCAAATGCCCATTTTGGGATGCTTTTATATTCATTATTATTGTCCATTAATTCAATCCCCCTCTTATTTTCTTCAACAAACCTGTCCTTTAACGGAATTATATCAATTTCTCTACAATTATATTTTAATATAAACGCTTATTCCTTTTGTTTATTTTTGTACATCAAATAACAACTACATTCACTCCAATAAAAAACGGAATGACCATATAGCTGTTGTCCTTCCGTAAATCTGCATGCTATTTTACTTGTAAATTGCGATAAAAACAGGAATATCCCTTACATATCATTAAAAAAACGAGTATAAAATCTTTGCGATTTTATACTCGTTTTACTATTTCTCTGCTACTGCTTTTATACGGTAATACTTACTTTACTAGAATAGACAGGTTTTCCTGTTTCTTTTTTCATGTGTGCGCTAATACGTTCGATATCTGTGCTAAATACTCGGTCTTCATCCATCGATGGTGTAAATGAGCGATATTCATCCCACTTTTCTTGGAGTGAAGGCGACATTTTGTTTTTTCCTCGGTATTCCGATCCTTGAAGTGCGCAGAATGCTTCGATTGCTAGAACACGACGAGCATTTTGAATCATCATAGCCGCGTGACGTGCGCCGATTGTTCCCATGCTGACATGATCTTCTTGGTTTGCAGACGATGGGATTGAATCCACTGATGCTGGATGGGCTAAGGTTTTATTCTCAGAAACTAAGCTTGCCGCGGCATATTGTAGAATCATCGCACCAGATTGCAGCCCAGGCTGTGGACTTAAAAATGGCGGTAATCCTTCGTTTAATTGTGGATTTACTAAGCGTTCAATACGTCGTTCTGAGACATTAGCTAATTCAGCTACTGATAGCTTTAAGAAATCCATTGCAAAAGCGATTGGTTGACCATGGAAATTCCCACCTGAAATAATGACTTCCCCATCTTCAAAGATCAGAGGATTGTCAGTTGCCGCATTCATTTCAATTTCAAGCTTTTCTTTCACATAGCCTAGTACTTGCCAACTAGCTCCATGAATTTGTGGAATGCATCGCAGAGAATACGCATCTTGAACTCGCTTCTCACCTTGTTTCGTAACAAGCTGACTTCCTTCAAGCCATTCAAGCATTCTTCTTGCAACGTCCACTTGTTCAACATAACCTCTTGCTTGATGCACGGCAGGATGGAATGCGTCTGTAATGCCATGAAGTGCTTCCATTGTCATGGCTGCAATCCATTCACTTTGGTAAGCCAGTGTTTCTGCCTCTAACCAATTAACCACACCTTGAGCTGTCATAGCTTGAGTTCCATTAATTAAAGCAAGACCTTCTTTTGCTTCAAGCACAAGCGGGTCAAGACCATGATCGTCCCACACTTGTTTTGCAGCTACTTGCTCTCCATCTTTCCACACGAAACCTTCTCCAACTAACACAATCGCTAGATGAGAAAGTGGCGCTAAGTCACCGGATGCACCAAGAGAGCCTTGAGACGGAATAACAGGATGAATTGAGTGGTTCACCATATAAGCTAAGCGCTTTAATACGTCTACTCGAATGCCCGAAAATCCTTTTAATAAGGCATTTAAACGAAGAACAACCATAGCACGAGACACTCGTTCTTCAAACGGCTCACCGATTCCGCAAGCATGTGAACGAATTAAATGTAACTGCAGTGCATGAACATCTTCCTCATCGATACTTACGTCACTGAATTTACCGAACCCTGTGTTGATGCCATAAACGGTTCTACCTTCGCTTACTATTCGTTCAACTGCTTCTCTACTTTTTTGTACACGAGCTAATGCTTCTGTATCTAAATCAACTTTTTCATTATTATATAAAATAGAACGCATTTCTTCTAAGTGTAAATTTTCGCCTGTTAATAAAACCATATGAAACACCCCTTTATAACGAGTATAAGGGGGGCTATCTTGAACTTCAATTATTATTTTCCAAATTATAACAAACTACAGTGGTAGTGTATTACCTCGATGAAGTGTTACTATGGAGAATATTCACAATTTTCAAAGGGGGATTCATAAATGAAATGGCAAACAATGTTTCAGTATCACCAATGGGCTACTCAGAAATTATTAGATCATGTAGGTTCTCAAGGTGAGGCAATATATCATCGAGAAGCGAAAAATTCATTTCCTACAATAAGCAAAACATTCTCTCATGTACTTAGTGTTGATTATTTATGGTTTAAGAGATTACAAGGCATTGAGAAGCCTGAATGGAAAGAATTTGACGTCAGTACAGTAGCCTTAACAAAACAAGCCTTTTCTGATTTGCATCAGGAAATGGAAATGTTTCTTTCATCTCTGTCAGAGGAAGATTGGAAAGCTACAATTAACTTCACGAATATTAAAGGTGATCCTTTTTCAAATATTCGTGAGGACATGTTCTTCACTTTTGTTAATCATTCGTCTTATCATCGCGGCCAGGTCACGTCATTTTTACGTCATTTTGACTTAAGTGGGATTCCGATTGATTTCATTTATTTTGCTAAAGAAACTCAATCATAAATTCAGGAGGTCTTCTATTGTCATTTCCTATCTTAGAAACCGAGCTACTCCGATTAATAGAACTACAACCAGCTCATGCTGTTCACTTATTCAACCAATTTTCTCATGAAGATGTAACACGATATTATGGAATGGACCCATTGACTTCAATTGATCAAGCTGAGAAAATGCTTGAAAATATGAACAGTGGATTCTCATCTAAAAGATCCATCCGTTGGGGAATCCAATTAAAAGAGACGGAAGAATTCGCAGGAACGATTGGGTTAAACAATCTCCAATTAAGTTCGAAGAAATGCGAAGTAGGATACGACTTACATCCAGATTTTTGGTCTAAAGGATATATTCAAGAAGCACTGCAAGCTGTGTTAACTTACTGTTTTGATGAATTAAAACTAGCACGTGTCGGAGCGGTGACTTTTCCCGATAACGAAGCTTCATGGAAACTTCTTTTAAAAGCTGGCTTTAGTAAAGAAGGGCTCTTACGCAATTATTTGTTCCAACTTGGTGAAAATCATGATGCATTTGTTTTTTCGATTACGAATTTGGAGTTTGCGAATAAAAAATAGCAAAGTAAAAAGGCTACCAGGAAGTCAGTGAATACTGACTAATGGTAGCCTTTTTTGATTAAAAAATACTTAGATAGTTATTTCACTAGTTTAATTTTGATATCACCTTCGATATAGTTCGGATACGCATTTAATTCTACACTCAATGGATTTTTATAATCGGTTGTTTCGAACTTTATCAATAGGTAGCTATTTTCCATATCCTGTCGCATTGAAACTTCTGGGGTTCTAATTTCTTTTTCATTTGCATCTTTAACAGTTCCTAGACTAAAGTCAGAACCACTTTCGTCTTTCGGAACTTCAGCTAAGGTTAAATCCAAATGTGATTTACTAGCATCACTCAAATGAATTTTCCCATCTTTAGGTGCATTTATTAATACTTTGCTTTCAGTATCAACGACTACAAATGCCTCGTTTTGATTAACGGCTTGTAAGGTATTTATTCTTAAATACAATTCTTTTGGTTTTTCAAAGTAATTACTCTGTAAATATATATTTTGGTCTAAATCCCCTATCCCTCTTCCAATGGTCCCGTTCAGACTAGATCCCCAAACCTCCCCATTTTCATCTTCCAAGCGTAAATCTACAAATTGTAAAATTTTCTTCGAGTTATTAGGATTAATTGAAATTTGAACATCAACACGAAGCGGATGAATCGTCACTTTCTTAAAAGTGAATTTTTGTTTCTCAATTTCGACTTCTTTATTTAATTCATAAACAATACTTGGTTTTACATTTTCAGGAACCGTGAAGGGTAAAGTGTAAACGATATCTTTTCCTTCATGTTCAATTGTCATCGAAAGAGTAAAATTTAAATCTTTAAACTTTGTTGGTTCTTGAAAGTGGAAATTAATTCGACTGTTAAACTCATTTACCGTTTCATCACCTGGCGTTATTCCATAGCTACTACTTGCAGGACTTATCTCTTTATTTTTTATTTCAACATTACCAATTCTTATGTTTTGTAGGTTTTTCTCGGACTGGAGCGTATAAAAAACAATCATACCTGATTCATCCAAAACGACTCCATCAATGGTAAGTTCAACATTATCTTTCGTTTGTGATGCATCAATCACTTGGTAATTGTTCTCAATTGCAGCCGTCAAGCCCTTATCGTACTGTATCATTGCAACGATTTTTTCCAATCCCGGTATCAAGGAAACTGCATTGGCAAAGGCTGGTGAAACACGTATTGAAGTTACAATGGTAATCAATAACACTGCAGAAATAGCCAATGTCCAAATTCCTTTTTCTCGATTCTTTTGCTTCAAACGTTTTTCACGTTTTGCTCTTTCCATTCCTTGAAGGATGGCACCATCTAACTTACTGGTTGGGATATCTTGCTGTTCTATTTGTTTACGGATGTCATTTAACTTTTCTTCTTCGTTTTCAAACATGCTTCATTCCTCCTTCCTCTGTGAAGTGTTGCCTTAGTTCCCTCATGATTTTATGGAGTCTAGATTTAACCGTTCCTTCGGGAATATTTTCAAGGATTGCGATGTCTTTAATCTTTACATCTTGGAAATATTTCAGATATACAAGTTGTTGATCTTTCGCACTTAGAGTTTTTAATGCTTCAGTTAACTCAAATTGTTCAACTTGGCTAGTTACTACTTCGTGTTCAAGAAGCTCATTATTCGTATATCGATTTCTTTTCTTTAACTGGTCTTGGCAGTAGTTCATCATAATTCGAGTCAGCCATGTTTTCATATATGCGGGTTCTTTGACTGAATGTATCTTTTTGTATGCTCTATATGTAATTTCTTGCATCGCTTCTAAAGCATCTTGTTCATTTTTCATAAACGCAAGCGCTGTTCTATATAAAGATTCCTTATGTTGCTGCATAACAAGTAAAAATGATTCATCGTCCCCTGCTATCGCTTTTTTGACGACTTCTAATTCCCCCAAAATGACACCTCTTTTCTAACTCAGTTATTTATTAGACACGCCAACAATAAAAAAGTTCAAATTTAAATTAAAAAACCTACTACATGTATCGTAGTAGGCGGTTAATTTATTCACAAGGACTATTTCATTTCTTTGAACTCACAGTCGGTATAACTTGTGTTTTCGTCAATGTTAACACACACGTTTTTCTAACACGGTTTACATGCTTAAAACCTAACTGTTGAAGATGTTCAGTAACATGTGGATCGGTCTTAGTTGTATGTAGATAAATCTTTTGTACATCTTGTTTTGCTCTTATAAACGTGCAGATACTTGGTAGCTTGTGCATGTGCCAATCTACAACAAAAGCACTCTGTTTTGGTAGTGGTTCATAGTAATCTAATTCATCAACACGGATTACTTCTGATTGAACCCAAAATAGAGAAAATCTCGAATCACTATAAGGTAAAAAACCACTGTAAAACCTCTTGTGCATGTTTGATAAATTGTACATTCGTCTTTTTGTATCGCTGTAATCAAGCAAATCATAATTGACTAACTCTTGAGTACCTTGCTCCTGTTGATAGATATCGATTGACTGATGCGAATAAATCTTGTTGCTCAATTTGCGAAAAGTTTGAATCCACTCTTTCTTGGATGCTTTCTTTATAAATTGAATCGATTGATCAATATACTTTCGTTTAATTTGAACGATTTTATAGTTTTTTTTTAATACTTCTTTCACTTGACCCTTAGTTTTATATAAATGAAAAATCATTTGGGACTGCCATTCTTTTGATGCGATGATAAACTCATTCACATAGTCCACACCGGTATTCCATTCAAATTTATAAGGTTCATAGCCTACTCCTAAGTCAAATACGCGAAGTCCTTTTTTCTGACTCGCAGCTATTAATTCTTTCTTCAAAATAGTCCCTGGTCCATAAATCTCATAGTCCGAATCATGACCATTAACTATCCCTATATATCTTCCTCGGCAAAGAAAACCATAAGAAAAAGCGATGAGTTGATTGTCTAAATACAATCCTTCTAACTGAGTTTGCAAAGGTCCTTCACGATTGTTTAAAAGAGCATTGTAAAAATTTTTATACGCATCTTCAGAAAAATGACTCGTATCCGTTCTGTTTTTCCAATGCTTATCGTGAATGGCAAAAACATCTTCCAACTCTTCTAACTTCACTTGAGAAGTTTTTACTTCTCCTAAATAGCGAAGTCTACGTTCTTTTCGGTTCAATCCGTTCAATTTTTTCCGCTTATTCATATAGTCATCTAAGTTGATTGCCTTAACGTTTATGAACGGTGAAATAGCCGAAAAGATGGATGTTTCATATTTACGAATCGCTACATAATTTTTTAATATCGTGGAAGTGGAACTGCTTGAAAGAACACCATGCAAATGAAACATTGTATTTGGGAATGACTTCATCAATTCATCCAAAACAAAGTAAATGGCTGTTTCTTTATCGTCTTCATACACGATGAAATCCATATAACTAGCATCTGCTCGACCAATGAATTCAATGATCGTTGTCGAGAAAACCTTAGAAAATTGCAGCGGGAAAAAACCCATAATTCGATCGTCGTTGTATAAAACGAGAACTTCAACCGAACCGGCTTCACCAAGGTACTTCCACCAATTTTCAATCCAATTAAATTCGATAAATGGATTATCATTTTGATTCGATTCCAAAATGTCATTCCATGATTTTCGATACGTTTTCAATTCTTCTAATGTACGTATTGAATAGATTTTCATACTCTGTCTCCTTCATCAATCATTAGACTGATAGGTAGAAATGGTTTGTCAATTATTCCGACACTAAAACGCAGCTTGGACGTTAGACAAACATGACCTAATTGAGTATATTCAACTACCCCCAGGATACAGAACATGAATTTTCCCCAACAAAAAACACGTCATTCGAAATGAATCGAATGACGTGCTTGATTGAATAGATGTTCCATCTACAATCAATGTAAATGGAGACGGCGGGAATCGAACCCGCGTCCAGAAACTCCAACACTTAAGCGTCTACGCGTGTATCTTGCCAATTAAGTTTCGCGTAACATTATGCCGACAAGCGGGCGTCTTGTACGCTAACTTGAGAATCTCTTATCGTCGACTCAAGTCGCACCGACGATCGTATCCCACTAAGAGTGAGCTCGTACATGACCACATGGGCGATGGCCAAGACAAGCAACATTGTCAGCTTACGCTGCGAATGCTAGGTTTTGATTTTTGCCAATTATTATAAGTGCCGTTGATACGGAGCCGAGCCCTCCGACGCGCAACTCAAGCTCAGACCATCCCTGTCGAATCCGTAACGTCCCCTTAATAGGAAGATGTTCGAATGAACAAACTTGCATCTGGCAAAGTTGTATTCTTATTATAAGACAAAATTGGTCAAACTTCAAGTCATCATTCTTGGTTGCGAGATTTGAATGCACGTTCGATATCGCGTTTTGCTTCTTTCTTCTTTAAAACGTCGCGTTTATCGTAATTCTTTTTCCCTTTACCAACGCCGATTAAAACTTTTGCAAAGCCATCTTTTAAATACATTTTAATTGGGATAATCGAAAATCCATCTTGTTTAGAGACGCCGATTAATTCGCTAATTTGTTTCTTATGAAGCAAGAGTTTTCTTGAACGCAAAGGTTCATGATTAAAGCGGTTCCCTTGTTCATAAGGACTAATATGCATATTCGAAATCCAAGCCTCATTATTGCGAATTCGCACAAAAGCGTCCTTCAATTGCACTTTGCTATTCCGAACTGATTTGATCTCAGTTCCTTGCAAGACAATCCCAGCTTCAATGGTATCTTCGATATAGAAATCATGATTTGCTTTTTTATTTTGTGCTACTACTTTCCCTTGCCCTTTTGGCACACTAAACACCTCTTTGTTTTTAGAAAAACACAGCTTGCACCCATAATGGTGCAAGCTATGTTTTTCTTTTACTGATATCCAAAAGTTATCCTTTTAAATCAGTGCGAAAGAAGCGGCTGAGCACCGCTCTTATTCATTACTTTTTCTTGCGCTTTCGACCTTGCTGTTTCTTCGCAATGCCTTCATAAAACTTTTTCTTTTGTTTCACTTCTTTTTTCTCACCTGGTTGTGATGATCTTGAAGATTTCGAGGAATTTCTACCTGAACCTTCTTTACGTCTTGTTTGAATGACTTTCGGAGTTTCTTTGCGAGCTGGTCGGTTAAACGATTTCACCATGCCTACAATTTCAAAATCAATGGCTGATTCTTCGGGTTTAACAGACGTAACAAGTACTTCAACTTCGTCACCAATGCGGAACTGTTTACCGCTACGTTCACCAATCATCATCATTTGACGATCATCAAATCGGTAATAGTCATCTGTCATATTACTGACATGCACAAGTCCTTCAATTGTATTCGGAAGTTCAATAAACATACCAAAGTTAGTGACTGAACTAACAATACCTTCAAACTCTTCACCAATTTTGTCCGCCATATATTGCGCTTTCTTCAATGAATCCGTATCGCGCTCTGCATCAACCGCACGACGTTCACGTCCTGAAGTATGATCCGCAATTTCATCCATCACTGCATCCCAATGGGCTAATGTTGGTTTAGATACATCTCCGTTAATTAAATAAGTACGGATTAATCGATGAACTATTAAATCTGGGTACCTACGAATTGGCGATGTAAAATGCGTATAGAATTCAGTCGATAAACCAAAATGACCCAAACTTTCCGCATAATATTTGGCTTGTTGCATCGAACGTAACATCATCGTCGAGATAACTGGCTCTTCTGGCATTCCCTCAATTGACTCGACAATTTCTTGTAAAGCACGTGGGTGAATATCATTACCCGTACCTTTTACGACAATACCGAAGTTCGTGATAAATTCAAAGAAACGTTGTAACTTTTCAGGCTTCGGATCTTCATGAATACGATAAATGAACGGTACATCCATCCAGTGGAAATGTTCAGCAACTGTTTCATTCGCAGCTAACATAAACTCTTCAATTAGTCGTTCTGCCACCGTACGTTCACGAATAACGACATCAGTTGGCCAACCTTCATTGTCCACCAAGACTTTAGACTCTTTAAAGTCAAAATCAATTGCTCCACGATCTGCACGTTTCGTCCGTAATATCTCCGCAAGTTCCGCCATTAGTTCAAACATTGGCACTAAGTCACTATAACGTTCTCTTAATGCTTCATCTTTTTCATCAATAATCTTATAGACGTCTGTATAAGTCATTCGTTCTTTTGTTTTAATGACACTTTGGAAAATTTCATGAGCGATAACTTTCCCGCTTCCGTCGATTGTCATTTCACATGATAACGTTAGACGATCCACTTGAGGATTTAACGAACAAATCCCATTTGACAAGCGATGAGGTAACATCGGAATAACACGGTCTGTTAAATAAACACTTGTCGCACGATCATATGCTTCAGTGTCCATTGCAGAACCTTCTGTTACGTAATGACTCACATCTGCAATATGTACACCTAATTTATAAGTCCCATCTGCATTTTTCGTTACAGTAACCGCATCATCTAAATCTTTCGCGTCGGCACCATCGATTGTAACAATCACTTCATCTCGAAGATCTCGTCGACCTTCAATGTCGGATTCTGCAATTTGCTCTGGCACTGAATTGGCATGATCAATAACCGATTGTGGGAAGTCCACTTCAATTCCATGCTTATGAATGATAGAGAGAATGTCTACACCTGGGTCATTTTTATGTCCAAGAATTTGCGTGACCATTCCAGTTGCTGATTTACGACCTTCTGGCCATCCTGTTATTTCTACTACTACCTTATGGCCATCAATTGCACCTAGTGTATCTTCTTTTGCAATGAAAATATCCATCGATATTTTCTTATCATCCGGTAGAACAAATCCAAATCCTTTATTATCCTGGAATTGGCCAACTACTTTCGAAATCCCACGCTCTGCAATTTTAGTGATTGAACCTTCACGACGATCTCCCGAACTAGCACTCGAAACACGTACTAATACTGTATCCCCATTCATGGCACCGTTAACTTCAGTCGGTGGAATGAAAATATCATCCATTCCCTCTTCTTCAGGAGCGACAAATCCAAATCCACGAGCATGACCTATAAATTTACCTCGCAATAAATTCATTCGCTCTGGGACACCATAGCGATTCGATTTAGAACGTATGACATATCCTTTTTCTTCTAACTTAACAAGTGTCTTAACTAATTCTTTAAACTCATCCGCATCTTCGAATCCAAACTGACTTTCTATCTCTTGAACAGTCAATGGTCTGTATTCTTCCTCGCGCATGAAATCCAGTAAACGTTGTTGTAAATTTTGTTCCATCTTTCATCCCTCCTTTTTACAGAGTGTGCCTATAGGGCGGTTTTTACACCTGCCACTCTAGCGTCTGTAAAAACTCTAATATGTCTTCATGTAATTGTTCTTTTTCTTTGTCGAGCGTAATGACGTGACCAGATTCTTCATACCACTTCATCTGTTTTTCAAATGATTCGGCTTCATCATGAATGATATTTGCCGAGTTGATATCGATAACATCATCTTTTCGTCCTTGTACAACTAACAAAGGTGCGTAGATATGATCTACGTGGTCTCGAACATCATAAACGAGCTTACGCAAATCTGGTAATGAAGGCATTGAACTCTTTTTCAAATCTTCTACTTCTTCTTCGATAAGCGAGGCTTCTTTTCCTTCATATCGCTTATAATCTCGTGCATATTTTATAACACCTTCATACATCAGTTCAGTCGTTTTCATCGACATCGGTGCACACATCGTAACAATTCCCTTTATAGGTACGGTATACCCTAATTTCAATGAAAAGACACCACCTAGTGACAATCCCGCAACAGCAATTTCATTATATCCAGCAGCCTTTAATTGGTCATAGCCTCTCATGACATCCTTCCACCAGTCTGTTGGACCGGTTTTAATCAATTCTTCTGGCGGAACTCCATGTCCCTTGTAATGAGGAGCTAATGAGGTATACCCATTCTTTTCTAAAAATCTGCCTAACATTCGAACATCTGACGAGTTACCAGTAAAACCATGGAGCAATAAGACGGCTCTTTTACCCGCTTCAAAAAAGAACGGTTTGGGTTGCGCAATTCGCATTCAAAAAACCTCCATCGAAAAGAAAAGTGTTATGCACTTTTCTAGTTTTTTCATAAATTTATTTTTAATACTAGAAGACTCAAGTTACCTTCATTTATTAGCTTATAAGTTTCTAGGTAGAAATCCAAATATGTACACTCTAAACAATAAAAAAGAAAACGCCTAACCGATCCAATCGGTCAGGCGGTTCGTATGTTGATTATAATTTCGTTACGGCAATTGCCAAAATAAAAAATAATACGGCTAATACAATCGTTACTCGGTGCAAAACTAAGTCAATTCCTCTAGCTTTTTGCTTACCGAAAAGTTGCTCAGCTCCGCCAGAGATGGCACCTGATAAACCTGCACTTTTCCCTGATTGTAACAACACAACAACGATTAATGCTAGCGACACGATGACAAGTAAAGTCAATAACAACGCATGCATTTGTTCCACCTCCTGATCAGAAACATCACAACAAGAACTATTTTACCAAATAATAGACACAAGTACAATAAGGTTACGACAAATACATGCATAAATGTGTCAGACTATTTGATAAAATGGAACTATACACCGTTTAAAAGGAGAAATCGATGAATATACAGCATATGAGTCGCGAGGAATATAAAACCAACCACAAAAATGACACCATCTGGGATGAAGTAGTTGTGCGCCTATTAAATAACGAAAATATCTCCTATTATTCGATTAAACGATTCCCAATGGGAGGCAATATTGTCTATGCAATTAATGACGATTTAGTCTTGAAATTATTTTCTCCATTCGATCGAGAAGAATTTGTCATTGAAACTGAAGTTCTCGAGAAAACGGATTGGTCAAAAATTTCAGTAGAGGTTCCTTCAATTGTGAAGCAAGGTTCAATCGGAAAATGGCATTTTTTAATCATGACACGAGTTAGTGGCGAACTACTAATTGATGTATGGGAAAAATTATCCCTGAAAGAACAGTTGGACATTGCAACAGATGTCGGCATTTTAATCAAACAAATGCATACTCTACCCGTTGAGAATTATCCACATCTAAATCAAACCTATTTTGAATGGATATCCACTCAAAAGAAACAAGTCTCAACACATCACTCTAAAACAGGTTTAGCCCCTCTTCTAGTCGAGCAAATTGAAAAGTATGTTTCAACATTTGTTCCTTCTTCTCAAAAAGTGTTATTAACCGGAGAATATACACCATTTAATTTACTCGTCAAGCATGCAGACGGTAGATGGAGAGTGACTGGTCTAATTGACTTCGCTGACTGTTTTGTAGGAGAGCCTACTTATGATTTACTCGGACCTATCTTATTCAATTATTACCCAACACCAGCACTAACTAAGAATTTCCTATCTGCATATGGGATGGCACTTACAGATTCATCACGGACTTATTTAATGCAACTTCTTCTGCTCCATCGATTTAGTCATATACCTAATTATTTGGAAGGGCACATTGATATGAACGAAGTGTTAACTCTTGAAGAATTATCTTCTATCTTTTTTTCTGATAAAGAGTCGTAAATCCGTAAAAATTATTTGTTCTTATTCTTTAATGGTTAGGTCCTGTTAAAGGAAATGAACAGAGTTTTTGTGAAAAAGACATGAAAAATGAGCTTGGAAATGCATCTCCAAGCTCATTTTTCTATACTCATTGTATTTTGATTTCAGCCAAGATTTAAAAAGTAAGACTTAGCAAAATAGTAAAGACTTCAACTAGAGTCACATGCTCTAACGATTTCCCCTCACAATAGAGGGCACTACATTTGAGTTATAACTTCTGTTTTTACTTGTTGATTTTTTTCGGATTGATCGACAACTGCAGCTCCCACAAAATCACCTACCACATTTGAAGCTGTACCAGCCATTCCTATCAGAACATCCACACCTGCAATTAAAGCTACAATTTCCAGGGGAAGATCAAACATGGTTAATACTGCGGCAAGTGTTACAAGCCCTGCTGCAGGTATCCCGGCAGTACCAATTGAAAGTAATGTACCTATGAATACGACGGTTAAAAAATCCATAGGAGAAAAATTAGCACCGGCAATGTTGGCTGCAAAAATAATAGACGCGCCCATTCGTAATGCTCCCCCGTCGGAATTAAACACTGCACCTAAAGGTAAACTGAAATTGACCATTTTCTCCGAAATACCAGCTTTTTTCCCATTCTCCATGGCAATAGGAAGTGTCGCAATACTACTTGAAGTGAAAAATGCAGAAGTATAGGCTTCTCTAGTGTTTTTAAAGAAGGTTCGAACGGGAATTTTATAAATTTTAAGGATACCGCAATATACAACGAGCCAAAGGATGGCTACTCCTAGATAAAATACGGCTGTAAACTTTAATAATGAGGTAATGGTATCCCAACCCTGCGTTCCAAAAGAAGTGGCTCCAATGGCAAAAATACCAATTGGCGCATAAAGTAAAATCCCTTTAAGGATGCGGAAGAAGAGTACATTCGCTGCTTCAAATAACGATTGCAAATCATTTCCGTATTTTTGAAGCTTTTCATCGGTGGAAAAACGCATTCCCGAAAGAGTAAAGCCAATAATAATAGCTAAAAATAGAATGGCCATTAAATTACCTGATGAAAAGGCATTAAACAAATTGTCAGGAACGATATTTAATATGACATTTGAAAGAGAGAAAGATTCCGGTTGATCCACTTCCACGTTCGGAAGAGATAATGACTCGCCAGGATTAATCCATAAAGCAAGACCGAGTCCAATCAAAACTGCGGCAGCGGTGGTTAAAGCATAATAGAGAATTAATTTCCCTCCGGTTCTTCCTAATTGTGCGGGATTCATTTGGATGACTGCAAGAACAACGGTGAGAAAGATAACCGGTGTAGCAATGAGGCTGAGCATTTTTATCAATAAAGTGCCTAATGGTTTAAATACTTCAGCATCTGGTCCCCATATGACCCCAACTAAAATACCAAGAATGAAACCAATTGTCATTTTTAAAAAGAATGAAGAATTTTTATATGTAGTCCATATAATCAAGTAATCTACCTCCTATTTTGTAGGTTTTCCTACAAATATATATAATACAGCTATATAGTTATATAGTCTGTACGTAATGCTCTATAAATTAAGCATCTTTTTATTCAAAGAAAACTTTCACAGAAGAAAATTTTATAGATAATTAATAAAAGCACATCAGCTTTGAATGTAACCGGATTCTGTTTCCGAGTATAAAAAACTAAATTATCACATCAATTCGCACTCCAATCCAGATTCGAATTGGAGTGTCCTTTTTTTGTTAATTTGTAATGCTTAAACCGCATTGAGGTAAATTAGGACCCTAATTAGCATACCTATTAAAAGGATGACAAAAGTTATTTACAGTATTCGAATTCGTATTTTAATTTCGACGTAAATAGAGGTTCTAATTTAAAGAGGTTTATTGGATATTTATGTTAAAATAAATATAATATTGTGAAAGTGTTCACTTAAACTAACGCAGCAGGTTAGTTCAAGATTTCTTGTACGAGAATTCAAGAGGAGATAAAGAAGATGGGGGAAATAATAACTGAGTTTATTATATTTACTCCGTTATACGGGGTATTAGTATGGGGTTACTTTTATCGACGAAAAAACATAATGTGGAGGAAGCTTTACCAAGAAGAGCCTGAAATATCGTACGGTCCAAATGGTTACAGTGTTCTAGTAATGACTTTGGTTTTTGTTTTATTTTTGATTACAAAAATTTAGAAGGCGATTCCTCAATAATGAAGAACGCTTATTCTTCTTCAACTAAAGAGTGCTTTAGCACAAGAACAGAGATCTAGAAAAGGTTGGCTTCTTAAACTAATGCAGCAGGTTAACCATCCATGTAGCTAATAACAATAGCTACACCACAGATCATGAAAGAATATCACGTTCTTTCATGGGAGTTTAATTAAGTTTTTCTTAATCCCCAAAATTTATGATAAAGAATGCTATGTAGTCAAAATGGGTCAATATCTATAATGGATAATTATTTGGAACAAATTATAGTAACAAAACAATTGCTTATATTTTGAGTTATATTAATAGTAGAAGGTGGCAAATACAGTGCAAAAAAAATTTCCTATACTTGAAACTAGTAGATTAATTTTAAGAGAAGTAAAAGAGGAAGATGCTAATGATATGTTTCAATATTTATCTGATAAAGATGTGGTGAAACCTATGGGGTTAGTACCTTTTGAAACAGTAAATGATGTATGGGATGAAGTTAGCTGGTATAAATCTATATACGGAGAAGGTACAGGAATTAGATGGGGAATTACACTAAAAGATTCTGGAAAAGTTATAGGAAGTTGTGGTTTTCTTAATATGCTTACCAAACATTATCGTGCTGAAGTTGGGTATGAATTAAGCAAAGATTACTGGGGCAGAGGGATAGCTAGTGAAGCATTAGAAGTAGTTGTAAAATACGGTTATCAACACTTTCAGTTAGAAAGGATTGAGGCTTTAATTGAACCAACCAATCTTCCATCACAAAAACTAGTAGAAAAGCTAGGCTTTAAAAGAGAAGGGCTACTTAGACATTATGAATATACTTGTGGTAAATTCGATGATTTATATATGTACTCAATCATAAAAGAAGATACCAATGGACTTTAATAAGGTCAATACACTCTACTTCCATAAAGAGTGCTTTAGTGAAAAAAGAAAAAAATGAGCTTGGAAAGCGTATCCACACTCATTTTTCTATACAAACCAACCATTAACTTTAACCTACCAAATTTTTACCAGATTTGATAAGATTGGAGCTCTTATGTCTGTAAAGAGGTTGATTTGTTTATACAATATAGCTGATTGAAATGCAGGCGGCGACTCCAGCGGAATCAGCAAGAACTGAAGACCCTGGACTGAGCATCGCGAGGGAAGCGGCTGAAGTTTTGCCCGCGGAAAGCGTCCGCCGAAATGATAATCAGCTCTTATGGGACACCTTCTTTAAATTTTCTTTAATAGATTTTGGTAAACTTAATCAGAACAAAAAGGAACTGCCCTAGCCATGATTTGATGGCATTAGGGCAGTTCCTTTTTATTTATTATTTTTTCAAGTTATAAAAAGTTTTCAACCCAAGATATTGAGCTGTATCATACAACTGATCTTCAATACGAAGAAGTTGGTTGTATTTAGCTACACGGTCTGAACGAGAAGGTGCACCCGTTTTAATTTGACCAGCGTTCGTTGCAACTGCAATATCAGCAATCGTTGCATCTTCAGATTCACCAGAACGATGAGAAATAACCGTCGTATAACCCGCACGTTTAGCCATTTCAATTGCATCAAAAGTTTCTGTTAATGTACCGATTTGGTTCACTTTAATTAAAATCGAGTTACCAACGCCTTCTTCAATTCCACGTGATAACTTCGTTGTATTCGTTACAAACAAATCATCCCCAACAAGTTGAATGCGATCGCCTAAGCGTTCAGTCAATAATTTATGACCAGCCCAGTCGTTCTCATCTAATCCATCTTCAATTGAAATGATTGGGTATTTATCGCAAAGTTCTGCATAATAATCCACCATTTCTTCAGAAGTTTTGACAATACCTTCTCCTACTAAGTGGTATTTGCCATCTTCTTTATTGAAAAACTCAGAAGATGCAACGTCCATTGCTAAAAGAACTTCTTCTCCTGGCTTGTAACCAGCTCTTTCAATAGCCGTTAAAATCGTCGTGATTGCTTCTTCATTTGAAGCAAGGTTTGGTGCAAATCCACCTTCATCACCAACTGCTGTATTTAATCCTTTTTCTTGTAACACAGCTTTTAAGCTATGGAAAATTTCAGCACCCATACGTAAACCATGACGGAATGATTCAGCGCCTACAGGCATAACCATGAATTCTTGAATATCGACATTATTATCGGCATGAGCACCACCGTTTAAGATATTCATCATTGGTACCGGTAATTGCTTCGCATTAAATCCACCTAGGTATTGATACAAAGGAATATCTAAGTAATCAGCAGCAGCATGCGCTACAGCGATTGAAACACCGAGGATGGCATTAGCACCTAATTTAGCTTTGTTTTCAGTACCATCAAGTTCGATCATTGCTTTATCGATTGAAACTTGGTCCAGTACGTTGTAGTTCTCTTCTAATTCATTCGCAATAATTTCGTTTACGTTTTCTACTGCTTTTAAGACACCCTTACCAAGGTAACGACCTTTGTCACCATCACGAAGCTCAACTGCTTCATATTCTCCTGTGGATGCTCCAGACGGAACGATTGCACGGCCAAAAGCTCCGCTTTCCGTGAATACTTCTACTTCGATTGTTGGGTTCCCACGAGAATCTAATACTTCACGAGCTTGTAAATGTGTAATTATTGGCATGTTTATATCTCCTCAGCTTTTAGTAGTGTTTTACCTGTCATTTCAGGTGGTGGTTCGATACCTAATAAGTGTAACATGGTTGGAGCTAAATCGGCTAAAATGCCATCTGTACGTAAATCCACATTACGTTGCGTCACAATGACTGGAACTGGATTCGTTGTATGAGCTGTCATCGGTGTCCCTTCAACAGTCACAACTTCATCCGAATTCCCATGGTCTGCAGTGATAATAGCAGAACCATTTTTTGCTAAAATGGCATCTACGATTTTACCAAGACATTCATCCACAACTTCGATTGCGCGTATAGTAGGTTCGAGCATTCCACTATGCCCAACCATATCTGGATTAGCAAAGTTTAAAAGAATGGCATCAAACTTATCCGATTCGATTGCTGCAAGTAAAGCATCCGTCACTTCATAGGCACTCATTTCCGGCTGTAAATCATAGGTGGCAACTTTCGGTGAGTCGATTAAGATTCGTTCTTCACCAGGGAAGCGTTCTTCTCTCCCGCCACTCATGAAAAATGTCACATGTGGATACTTTTCTGTTTCAGCAATTCTCAATTGAGTTTTGCCATTTAAAGATAGTACTTCTCCAACGGTATTCTTTAAGTCTTCATTGTCATAAGCAACCGATGCTTTGACTTCTTCACTATAGGAAGTAAATGTAACAAACTTCAAATCAGTCGGATGCTTTGGACTTAAAGCAAAAGTCGTTTCACAACTTGGATTGGTAAAGACTGAAGATAATTGAATCGCTCGGTCGGGTCTAAAATTAAAGAAAATGACTGCGTCATTTGAATCAATAGTAGCTAATGGCTTTCCATTTTCCATGATTGAAAAAGGTAGAACAAATTCATCTGCTACATCTAAATCATATGAAGCCATTACGCCAGCACTTGCAGATGTAGCAACCTCACCTACGCCATCTACGAGTACTCGGTATGCTTTCTCTAGACGTTCCCATCTGCGGTCACGATCCATTGCATAATAACGACCACTTATACTCGCAAATTGACCAACACCAATTTCATTCATTTGACGCTCAGTTTCTTCAATATAAGTTAAAGCCGTTTTAGGACCTACATCTCGTCCATCTAAGAAGCCATGAACAAATACATCCTCTAAACCGTGTGTTTTAGCCACTTGTAATAAAGCAAATAGATGTTCATAATGCGAATGCACGCCCCCATCGGACAGTAAGCCCATCAAGTGAAGCTTAGAACCATGAGCTTTTACATGAGCGATTGCTTCTAAAAATGCTGCATTTTGATAGAAGTCTCCATCTGCAATTGATTTATGAATACGAGTCAAGTTTTGATAAACAATTCGTCCTGCACCAATGTTTAAATGACCAACTTCTGAGTTCCCCATTTGTCCTTCAGGAAGGCCAACTGCATTCCCGGAAGCAATTAATGAAGCATGTGAGTAGTCATTCCAATACCGATCAAAGTTCGGTTTCTTTGCTTGGGCAACGGCATTACCAAATACTTCATTTCGCAGTGCGAAACCATCTAGAATAATTAAAGCTACTGGAGATTTAGGCATGCGCGCCTGCCTCCAATAATTTCACGAATGACGATGATTCAAGACTTGCTCCACCGACTAGTGCACCATCGATATGAGTTTTCGAAAGCAATTCTGCGATATTTTCTGGTTTTACCGATCCACCATACTGAATACGAACAGCATCCGCTACGTCTTGACTATATAAATGAGCGACTTTTTCACGAATAGATTGGCACACATCATTTGCATCATCAGAAGTAGCTGTTTTTCCTGTTCCGATTGCCCAAATAGGTTCGTATGCAATAACCATTGTTTTTACTTGTTCTGCTGACAAACCAGCAAGCGCTTTTTCTACTTGGCCTTCTACTTTTGCAGTCGTTTGGCCAGCTTCACGCTCTTCTAAACTTTCGCCTACACATACGATTGGAGATAATGAATGAGCGAACGCGGCGTGTGCTTTTTTATTAACAGCTTCATCCGTTTCATTAAAGTATTGACGTCGCTCAGAGTGACCTAAAATAACATACGCAATGTCTAAATCAGCTAATTGAACTGGGCTGACTTCTCCAGTAAATGCACCTTCAACTTCATAGTGCATATTTTGTGCACCAAGAGAAATAGCTGAATCAGCTACAATATGGGTTAATGGCTCTAAGAATAAAGAAGGTGCGCATATAACAGAATCTATTTTCCCAGCATCTGGCGCTAGTCCTTTTACTTCTTCAGCAAATTGCTTCGCTTCAGATAGTGTTTTGTACATTTTCCAGTTACCAGCAATAATCGGTTTTCTCATACGAATTCCTCCTTATTTTTGATCGTTTAAAGCTTCAACTCCAGGCAAGTCTTTGCCCTCCATAAATTCTAGCGAAGCACCGCCACCAGTAGAGATATGATCCATTTGATCAGCAACTTCAAACTTTTCAACAGCTGCAGCAGAATCTCCTCCACCAATCACTGTATAGGCTTGAGAAGAAGCCATCGCTTCTGCAACGCCTTTCGTACCCGCTTCAAATGGCGTCAATTCAAACACGCCCATAGGTCCATTCCAAATAATTAGTTTCGAGTTTTGAATCACGTCTGCATATTGAGCTGATGTTTTCGGTCCGATATCTAACCCCATCCAGTCAGACGGGATATCTGTAATATCCACTACTTTCGTTTCAGCATCCTTTGAAAACTCGCTCGCAACGACTACATCTATCGGTAAATATAGTTTAACGCCTTTTTCTTTTGCCTTTTCAATAAATGATTTAGCTAAATCAATCTTATCTTCCTCAAGTAAAGATTTCCCGATTTCATATCCTTGCGCTTTTGAGAATGTATAAGACAAGCCACCACCAATTAACAGGTTGTCCACTTTATCTAATAGGTGATTAATGACACCAATTTTATCTTTAACTTTAGAACCACCAATAATGGCAGTGAAAGGACGTTCAGGTTGAGATAATGCTTTACCTAGTACATCTAGTTCCTTTTCCATCAATAAACCAGAAACTGCTGGTAAATGCTTCGCAATTCCTTCAGTAGATGCATGAGCACGATGTGCAGCACCAAATGCATCATTTACATAAACGTCTGCTAGCTTCGCAAATTTCTCAGCTAATTCAGGATCGTTCTTTTCTTCGCCTTTATGGAAACGTACATTTTCTAGGAGAACAACCTCTCCATTTTTCATCTCAGCAATAGCTGTTTCCACGCTTTCGCCAATTGATTCATCTAATTTCAAAACAGGTTTATGTAATAAATCACTTAAATGCTTTCCAACAGCATTCAATCGGAATTCTTCTGTAACCTCACCTTTTGGTCGTCCCATATGGCTAGCCAAAATGACTTTTGCATCTTTGTCGATTAAATGTTGAATAGTTGGTAATGCTGCACGGATACGTGTATCGTCCGTAATTTCACCATTTTCCATCGGTACATTAAAATCTACTCGGCAAAAAACTCGTTTTCCACCTAGTTCTACATGTTGCATTGTCTGTTTTTGTTTCAAGAAGAATCTCCTCCACATCCGTAATGGTGCAAGCTATTGTGTATTTTTATACTGTGCTGGAAAGTTATACTTTCTTTTCGTATAAAAAGAAGGAACGGAGGGTACCTCCGTTCCTTTTACCCTCTTCTATTATAGAGGGTAAAAGCGAGTTTCGCTACTTTCCTCTATGACTTAATAACTTACAATCCTTTGCTGTACATGTGTAAAGCAAGGTCGATACAACGTGATGAATAGCCAGTTTCATTGTCATACCATGAAAGAACTTTCACCATGTTTTTCTCAAGAACCATCGTTGATAATCCATCAACAGTTGATGAAGCTGAATTACCATTGTAGTCACGTGATACTAAAGGCAATTCATTGTATTCTAAATAACCTTTCAGTTCATTTTCAGATGCAGATTTTAAAGCTGCATTTACTTCTTCAGTCGTTACATCTTTTTCAAGTTCCACAACTAAATCTACTAATGAAACGTTTGGCGTTGGCACACGAACAGCCATACCATCTAATTTACCTTTTAACTCAGGAAGAACTAATGATACTGCTGCTGCAGCACCTGTTGACGTTGGAATCATTGATTCCGCAGCCGCACGTGCACGACGGTAATCTTCATGTGGTAAATCTAGAATTCGTTGGTCATTTGTATATGAATGAATCGTTGTCATCATTCCACGTTTAATACCAAATTGTTCATGAAGAACTTTAGCTACTGGAGCTAAGCTATTCGTTGTACATGATGCGTTTGAAACAACGTGATCTGTGTCAGCATTGTAAGTTTCATGGTTTACACCCATTACGAATGTAGACATACCGCTCTTACCAGGAGAAGATACGATAACTTTTTTAGCTCCTGCTTCAAGATGTTTCCCTGCAGATTCAACGTCACGGAAAATTCCAGTACTTTCAATCACGATATCGATTTCTAAGTCTTTCCAAGGTAATACTGAAGGGTCTTTTTCTGCATAGACGCGAACCTTTTTACCGTTGACTACTAAGAATTCACCTTCAGAAGAAACGTCAGCATCAAAAATGCCATGTACTGAATCGTATTTCAATAAATGTGCAAGCATCGCTGCATCTGTTAAATCGTTAATTGCTACTACTTCTACTTCACCTTGTTGTAAAGCTTCTCTGAATACTACTCGTCCAATACGTCCAAATCCATTAATCGCTAATTTTAAAGTCATCTAATTTTCCTCCTAATTTATATCGCGGTTTTGTTTTACTAATTCTTTTGCAGCACCTTCATCTGTAATTAATACAGTCTGTGGAGGTGCATGCTTTAAATAAGATCCTATGGCGGTTGCTTTTGATGAACCCCCTGCCACAGCCAGTAAATGTTGCACACTTTCTAATTGGTTCAATTGAATACCCACAGTCCGAATACGATGGACTGCTTTTCCATCTTTATTGAAATAATAACCAAAGGCTTCCCCTACAGCCCCAGCTTGTTCAATGGTTTGAATTTCTTCAGGCGTTGAATTGCGTCGCCTCGCCATTTCCGTTGCATCACCAATTCCATGAATCACAACAGAAGTTTGGTCGTAAAGCTCAAGCATTTCTTTAATGACCGGTTCTTTCATCATCATATTGTAGGCTTCTTCACTTAAATGATCTGGTAAATAAAGAGTTCTTGATAAACCGTTAGTAGCTGTTGCAAAGGAAGCGGCAATTGTATTCGCTTGGAGTTGAACCTCTTCCCCAATACCACCTCGTGCAGCAACATACGTTAACGTCTTTTGCTTCACAAATTGTGTCAGGTACTCCGCAATAGAAGCGATTGTACCTCCACCTGTAACCGCAACAATTTGTTTAGGTTGCGTCAAGCAATTGAGTTGCTTAGCAGCAACTTGACCAAGTAATGATTTTGCTAAATTATTTTCTTCACTATCGCCTGGCACAATGATGACACGAGAAAGGTTGTAAGTTTGTTGCAGCTGTTGCTCCAGCTGAATGAGCCCTGACCATTCATGAATGACATCTTTTAAGGTGTCTAAAACATCTTTACCCTCTTGTGTAATTTCCATGCCTGCAGATCGAATTGTGATTAAACCTTGTTGATTTAATAAATCAGTTTCTTTTCTTGTTTCTCGTTCTGTTAAATGAACCAGTTCACTTAACGAACGCCGGCCGATTTCTCCTGCTAACAAAATCGCCATCAAAATTTTGTATCTTTTCTGGAGTAATAAAGGCATTTCTGGAACTATTTTTAATTGTGCTTGGAGTAAGTTATTCATAGCATTCTCCTCAATCACCTTTTTAGTTGGACAAAATTTGTCCCACTACTTTAAAATTCGTCCCACTTAATGATTTTAGTTTACGCTTAATTATTTTAAAATGCAAACAAAAAAGCGCTAATTAATTACTTAGCGCTTCAAATAATGTAGGATAATCGATTCTTCCTTCTTGTATTACTTGACCATCTTTTTCAATGACAGGAATACGAATCAGGTATTTTTCATGAATTTGATCATTTTGCTCGATATTAATTTCTTCAATTTCAAAGTCCACATCTTCAGCAACAAGCTGTAGCATCAGCTTTGCTTCGTCGCACAGTGGACAATTGGGTCGTGTATATAATTGTATTTGCATCTTCATACTCCTCATTGATTGTTGCCTTTAAAAGCTTCGACCAGCTCCACCACCGCCAGAAGAACCTCCTCCACCGGATCGGAAACCTCCGCCTCCACCGCTACCAAATCCACCACCAAATGAACCCGGTCCTATCATTGGAATTCCACCACGTCGTCCTCGTGAGCCCGGACCCATTCCTCCACCACCACGGTTTGAAAATATGGTGAATAAAATGACGATAATAATAATCATGACAATGGTAGACATAGATACGCCCCCACCTTCGCTACTACTTTCGGGTTGAACAGGGTTTACCGATTCGCCATCCCAATTATATTCCTTAGCAATTTCTTCATAAAAAACTTTCATCGTATTAAAAATTGCTTGATCTGGTGCCTCCTGTTGCATATACGGCACAGTAAATTCATCTAAAATTCTGCCTACCTTGCCATCTGGTAAAGCTCCTTCTAAACCATAACCTACTTCCACCCATAGTTCACGTTCTTCCATGGCAATCACAAGCATAACACCATTGTTTTCTTCTGCACTACCTAACTCATACTCTCTGAATGCACGATTGGAAAAACCCTCAATATCCTCGCCTTCAAGAGAATCAATTGTTAATACAGCAATTTGAGCACCCGTCCCATCTTCTAACTGAGAAGCAATCCGATTCAATTCAGCTTTTTGATCACTACTTAATAATCCTGCGAAATCTTGGACGTAAATATCACCAGTCGGTTTAGGAACAGTTGCCGCTTGAATCATTGGCGAAAGCGACATGAAAAAAAGAAGCGCAATTCCTATGAAAAGCGCGCCTTTTTTCATCATTCCCCGTCCCCTCCAAAGTCTACAACAGGTGCATCCTGTGCAGCTGCATCTGCTTTAAAGTATTCTTTTTCATCAAATCCAAAAATGCCCGCCAACATGGCACCAGGGAAACGTTTCACTTTTTTATTGAATGAAGCAACTTCTGTATTATAATCTTGTCTAGCTACAACTAGTCGATTTTCCGTACCAGCAAGTTCATCCATCAATTGTCGGAAGTTAGCATCTGATTTTAAATCAGGATAATTTTCGACAACCACCAATAAACGGCTTAAAGCTCCCGATAATTCATCATTTGCTTCAGCTTGATCTTGCGGTGAATTTGCACCTGCTAATTTTGCTCGCGCTTCAGTTACACTCGCAATAACATCACGTTCTTGTTTGGCAAATGCTTCAACCGTTTTCACTAAGTTTGGAATTAAATCTAAACGTCTCTGTAATTGATTATCTACTTGAGCGTAAGCTGCATCTACATTTTCTTCACCTTCAACAAATCCGTTATAACTAGGAATTAACATAAGTGCTAAAACAATAATAATACCTACGATCACAAGTATCGGAATTAATCCTTTTTTCATATCCTTCACCTCTTCAATAGTATAGTCAATGTCTACCTTATTTAATAAACTTTAAAACCTGCATCATTTAATATGAAAAGGATTTTGTGAATCCATTGGAATTTTAAAATGGAATAAAAGGGTGTGTCCAATAAGTATTAACATAAATCCAGGAATAAAAGGTGTGATTTATTGTATTTATTTTTAAAAGTACATTTTAAAAACTACTTTCTTAATTAGGTAATGGATTGGAGTGGAAGACGGCGACTCCAGCGGGAGTAGCATGAACTGAAGGCCCCGGAGGAGCGAAGCGACGAGGAGACTGAAGTCATGCCCGCGGAACGCGTCCGTCTGAAACGGAAATAGCAACATAGGAAAAGGGACTATCTATAAGTCAATAAATGACTTTTAGACAGCCCCTATGGAAATTATTTTTTCAAATCACTGCGTGTAATAATATGGTCTACTAAACCATATTCTTTCGCACGTTCAGCAGTCATAAAGTTATCACGGTCTGTATCTTTCGCGATTACTTCAATTGGTTGACCTGTGCGTTCAGATAAAATACCATTTAACTTTTCACGAAGGAACAAAATGCGTTTAGCAGCAATTTCAATTTCAGTTGCTTGCCCTTGTGCTCCACCAAGTGGTTGGTGAATCATTACTTCTGCATTTGGTAAAGTATATCGCTTACCTTTTGTTCCGGCTGCCAGTAGGAATGCACCCATTGATGCAGCCATACCAATACAAACGGTTTGTACGTCTGGTTTGATAAATTGCATAACATCGTAAATTGCCATACCTGCTGTGATACTACCACCAGGGCTATTGATGTAAATGGAAATGTCTTTTTCTGGATCTTCTGCTTCCAAGAATAATAATTGAGCTACGATGGCATTAGATACATTGTCATCTATTCCACTTCCAAGCATAATGACACGGTCTTTTAATAGACGTGAATAAATGTCATAAGCACGCTCTCCACGACTAGTTTGTTCAATAACTGTAGGAATTAAGTTCATTGAAATTGCCTCCTTCAAACGTAAATTCTTTTTCTAATATCCTGAGATGACGATTGCCTCTCAGCTATATCCTTATCATATACAATATGGTCAAGGATGGTCAAATATAACGTTCTCAAATGTCTAGTTGAATTGTTAGTAGCTAATTTGTATAATAGAAAAGTCGCTTGCCCTCGTGGTGCAATGGATAGCACGTAAGCCTCCGAAGCTTAAAATGTGAGTTCGATCCTCGCCGAGGGCGTTGTCAGAAGAAAAATTCAGCTTTCACCTTAAATGGTGAAAGCTGTTTTTTCTATCTTAACCTATGCAAACGTATTCATCATTGTTCAATCTTCTTTTTGAATCATCGCAATTAATCCAGTTACGGCTTGTTCCTCATCAGAACCATCCGCACTAATGACAACTTGCGAGCCTTTGCTTATCGCTAAGCTCATAATCCCCATAATACTTTTAGCATTTACTTTTTTATCATCTTTTTGTAAATAAACATCCGCTTGGTAGCGGTTTGCTTCTTGAACAAAAAGAGCAGCTTGCCTTGCTTGTAGTCCTGATTTTAAAGTTACTTCAACTTGTCGATCCAACATTCTCTAAATTCCCCCCTTAACAAAAATCCGTACGTATATTGTTACTATGTTAGCTGATGTATGAGTTTCAGACAACTATCATTTCACTTTATCTAAACTTGTCCCACTTCTAAGTGCATCTGCAATCTCATCAAGCTTTCGCAATCTATGATTAATTCCAGACTTACTGACGGTACCTGTAGAAACCATCTCGCCTAATTCTTTCAAGGTCACATCTTGATACTCAACTCGTAATCGAGCAATTTCGCGTAATTTCTCCGGTAATTGATCAATTCCCATGACATTATCAATAAATCGTATATTGTCAACTTGTCGAATAGCGGCACTAATGGTTTTATTTAAATTCGCCGTTTCACAATTAACAAGTCGGTTTACACTATTTCTCATATCCCGTAAGATACGAACATCTTCAAATTTCAATAAAGCCATATGTGCACCTGTAATACTTAAAAAATCAGAAATTTTTTCTGCTTCTTTTAAATACGTGACAAACCCTTTTTTGCGTTCAATCGTTTTGGCATTTAGTCCAAATCCATTCATTAGAGCAACTAATGCTTCGCTGTGATCTTTATAAGAAGAGTATATTTCTAAGTGATAAGCTGATGTTTCGGGATTATTAACAGATCCTCCAGCTAAAAAAGCACCTCTTAAATAAGCACGTTTACAACATTTCTTTTTCACTAATTCTTTGGAAATCGTATGATTGAACTGAAAGTCATCAGAAATAATTTTCAAATCCTCCAGCAAAGCCTTCGCACCGTCACGAACACGGCAAATGTACACGTTATTCTTTTTTAAGCGCATTTTTTTACGAACCAGCAATTCCACCTGATATGGATACAATTCTTTCATCAGTATATAGAGTCTTCGCGCAATCGCCGCGTTTTCAGTTTGCACATCTAGACTTAAAGCTCTATTGGCAAAGGATAGGGAACCGTTCATACGTATTAGTGCAGATAACTCCGCCTTTGAACAACAAGGGGTAGATGCTGCTTGAGTTAATTCTTTTTTTGTTTCTGACGCAAATGACATGGGAACTCCCCCTTTCGGAAGGAAGATGTTAGGTTTGCTGATTTCGCATACTTTCATTTTCTTCCGCATATTGTACGAGCCATTCTGCTACTTTCGTTGCTTCATGACGAATCGCACCTTCTCTAATTGTTGCTATATCTTTTTTAACTACGTTAATACCCATTTGTGTTAAACGAGTTTCGTCATAACTTACGGGTTTTGATTGTTCTTGTTCATATACACGTTGCACAGACTGTGGAACTTCATCCGTATTCAATAAGATCGTATCAATAAATGGTGCACCCATATGATACATTAATGCACGGACATGGTCGGCTGCAGAGTAATTATGCGTTTCTCCAGCTTGTGTCATTAAATTGCAAATGTATACATTCGGTACTTTGGAAGCTAAGATCGCGTCGCGAATTCCTTCAACCATTAGGTTTGGCAAAATACTCGTATATAGACTTCCAGGTCCAAATATTAGTAAATCCGCCCTTTCAATCGCTCGGATTGTATCAGGAAGCGGTTTCACATCATTTGGTGATAAAAACACACGGTGAATGCGTTGATTATATGTGGGAATTTTAGATTCTCCCGTAACAATTGTCCCGTCCTCTAATTCCGCATGTAAAGTGATTCGCTGGTTTGCGGCTGGAAGAACAGTTCCATTCACATTTAATACTCGACTCATTTCTCGAATCGCATGTGAGAAATCACCTGTAATATCCGTTAAAGCCGTTAACATTAAATTTCCAAGCGAATGTCCACCTAAATCATTTGAAGAACTAAAACGGTATTGGAACATTTCTTCTACTAAAGGTTCTACATCAGAAAGTGCAGCCATTACTTTACGTATATCTCCAGGTGGAGGAATGTCATAATCATCACGTAGCCTACCTGAACTACCGCCGTCATCTGCGACAGTTACGATGGCAGTTAAGTCTACGGGGAATTTTTTTAATCCTCGTAATAACGTGGAAAGACCCGTCCCACCACCGATAATGACAATCCGTTTCCGGCGTTTGGAACGTGCCATTCCATCAACCCTTTCTATGCTTAATATCCCGATGAGTAATAACAGTTTGGTAGTCTTTTTGGAAAAGACCCGCAAAATGTTCTGCTAAAGTGACTGATCGATGTTGTCCCCCGGTGCATCCAAAAGCGATCACCAGTTGTCTCTTACCTTCACGTTTGTATTGTGGAATCATGAATAAAAACAAGTCCGCTAATTTTTCAATTAACAACTGCGTATCAGGCCATTTTAAAACATATCCAGACACATCTGCATCTAATCCGGTTTTAGGACGAAGCTCTTCTATATAATAAGGATTTGGTAAAAAACGAACATCAAATACTAAATCCGCATCAATTGGCATTCCATGTTTAAATCCAAATGACATCACATTTACAGTAAATGTAGAGTTGTCTTTTGATGAAAATTCTTCTTGAATTTTTTCTCTTAATTCTTTCGGTTTTAAATCAGAAGTATTGTATATAAATTGCGCACGGCCTTTTAATTCAGACAGTAGCAATCGCTCTTTCGCTATTCCTTCCAGAGGCAATCCAGCCGGAGCTAAAGGGTGAGAACGTCTTGTTTCTTTATATCGACGTACCAACGTCTCGTTATTCGCTTCTAAAAATAAAATTTTAGGAGTAACTAAGTCAGTTTTCCCCATATCATCTAATGCACCTATTAATGAATCAAATAAATCGCCACCACGCATATCCATTACTGCGGCAATTCGGTTCATATCTTTACCAGAGTCCTTCATCAACTTTAAAAAAGTTGTTAGAAGAGCTGGAGGCAAATTATCGATACAAAAAAAGCCTAAATCTTCGAAACTTTGAATGGCAACTGTTTTTCCTGCTCCAGACATACCAGTGATGATAACCAATTCCGAATCTTGAGTTTGGCTCTTTTCCATTATTGATACTCCCCTTCACTTGATGCCTGAATGTTTTCATCTAACAATTCAAAATCTGGCGTATAGACAAATGTACCATATTGAATTCCTTGTTGCGTTACAGCAAATTGGAGATTTGTTCGATCGCCTTCTGCCATTGGCAGATGAGCTAAACTTTCGACTGGATGCCACTCAAGTATGCCTTCCTTAGTGGTTTCATAAGGAGTGCCTTCTAAACCATGAGAAACAAATGTAAACAACATCCACTCATCGATCACTTCATCTTGTTCTTGGATAATCATCGTATAAATTCCTTTTAAATGAGGCTGATGAGGATGAGTATTGGTTTCTTCCTCGAATTCTCGAATTGCTGCCAAGTAAATAGATTCACCTTGTTCCATTTTGCCACCCGGCGCTACATACCAATCTCTACGAGGCTTTTTTAATAATAAAACTTGATTATCTTTTAGGACGATTAAATTCGCTATTCGTTGCACATTTTACACTCCAAATCCAACTAGACTCACTCATTCTATTATACAACTTTAATTGGACTTATATCAAAAAATCAATTTTACAATATGTAAAGACCTTGGTTAGGGAATTAATCCAAATATGAAGGTATGTTAAATAGTACGGATGTGTTAAAAAGAGAATGATTCAAGGGGAAAGCGAGATCATTTAAATCACAATATTTTTAACTATTAAGATATAGTCAAGAGAATAATGGTCTAAGTTTTTTCTACTTTTGTTCAAGCTCGCTTTTAACAGCCTGTCCATTCATAAATAGAAAAGAGGTCGAACAGGCAAAAAAAGAGGCTGCTTCTTCGATTTTCATCGAGAAACAGCCTGTCAAAATGTTGCTATTAAAAAAGGGGGTCAATTTACTATCTTAACTATACACTTTTATTGTTGCAACGGTATTACAGAAGCATTAAGGAATGATTAAATTAAGCGTCTTTGCTTAATTTTTCATGCAATTCTTCGATATAGTGTTGTGCAGCTTGTGCTGCGACGCTTCCGTCTCCTGTTGCAGTGACAATTTGACGTAATGTTTTTTCACGAACATCACCAGCTGCAAAAATACCAGGAATCGAAGTTTCCATTTGATCATTCGTTAAAATATAACCAGCTTCATTTAAAATGCCTAAATCAGCAAACGGCTTTGTTAAAGGTAGCATCCCGATGTAAATGAATACACCATCCGCTTTGAATTCCGTTTCATTTTCATCGACAGTGGATTTTAACGTTACACCCCCGACTTTCCCGTTTTCATCATTGATTTCTTTTACAGTAGAATTCCAAATGAATTCGATTTTATCGTTGGCAAAAGCACGTTCTTGAAGAATCTTTTGTGCTCTTAACTCATCTCTGCGATGAACAATCGTAACTTTGCTAGCAAAACGTGTTAAATAAACGCCTTCTTCAACAGCAGAGTCTCCGCCGCCTACAACGACTAATTCTTTGTTTCTGAAAAACGCACCATCACATACTGCACAATAACTTACACCACGTCCGCCCAGTTCTTTTTCGCCTGGAACGCCCATTTTTTTGTATTCTGCTCCAGTAGTAATAATAATCGAGCGGGCTTTATATTCTTTCCCACCAGCTTTAATTGTTTTATACGCTTCGCCATCAATGATTTCTTGCACATCTCCGTAAGCATATTCAGCTCCGAATTTTTTTGCATGGTCGAACATTTTTGTAGAAAGCTCAGGTCCTAAAATATGTTCAAAACCAGGATAGTTTTCGACTTCTTCCGTATTGGCCATTTGGCCGCCTGGAATTCCTCGTTCAATCATTAGAGTTGATAAACTACCACGAGATGTATAAACAGCAGCTGTCATACCAGCTGGACCAGCACCAATAATGACAACATCATAAATTTTTTCTTCAGTCATTTAAAAATCCTCCTAAAACAATCGGTCTTAAACAAATCGTATATAAAACGATTCCCTCGTTCAACTTATTTGCTTACGAATCAAACAATGGTAAAAACTGAATAAGTTCATTTACATATTTGGTTAATGTGGCAGATGTAATATCATAATTTGCTGCGACAGCTTTTTTCGTAATTCCTTGTCCTCTAGACGATTGGAACATATAATCCGCGGCAGCAGCTAAAGCATTTGGATTTTTAAAAGAATATTCTTTATCGATCGCACGCTCCATTAAAACGAACCACATTTGAAATAAAAATGAACCTGCAATTGAAACAGGCTGATATTTATTGTAAATGTACTCTGTCGCTTCAACCGCACGTAATAACGAACGCTCACTATCATTTTTACTATCAAATGAATGACCTAATGAATGTGCCAGTAACCATTTCTCCATTGAAGAGTAAGATTCTACTCGAATCCACTCAGGATGGGATAAAATTTCTTGCTTATGCGATGTTTTACCAAGAAGAAAGAGACCGAACATCCGCTCACTGCGATAAGCATTTTCAAGCTTTTCAACAATAAAATCTCGATTGTGCTCCATGCCAGTTTGAGAATCCCCATCTTTTTGACCTGACCATGGCTCTAATCCTTCTTTATCTGGATCTATTTGAGTTAGGAGTTTCCACGTTTGTCGTGCAATCTCTTCGTGTCCTGAAAAATACGCAGAGTGAGATAACCAAAAATAAAACCCTGGATCACCCTCATAGCCTTTTTTCTGCAAAGAACGCAACCATTTAAAAGCATCTTCGTAACGACCTACTAAAGCGAAAGTTGCCCCGAGCTTATAACGATGTTCAATTAAATACGGTTGAATTTTACTTAACATCGCAAGTAAATGATTTAATTCTTCTTCATCTTTTTCATAATAGTGAACCACGGTTAAATTACATAACGCATGTAAATTCCCTGTGTTTTCTTCTAATACTTGGTGCAATAAAGCTTTTGCTTGATCGACTTCACCAATGTAAAAATAAGCTAGAGCTAAATTATTATATGCTGCCCAAAACTCCGGATTTTCTTCAATGAGTTTTTCAAGTACTTCAACCGCTTGGTCAAAATTGCCTTGCTCCATCATTTTTCTAGCTTTTTCTTGTATATAAAGATTATCACTATCAATCGAATCGTCTTCAAAAAGCGGCCAATCTTCTTGTTCTGCAAAATCAATGATTTCCATTGCTTCTTCAGCATAAACGCCACTTACATCCATCTCTGTATACTTAGTAGCGTATTTTCGAGCCTCAACAATTAAGCCTAAATGAGCATACACTTCTGCTAAGAAGAAAATAATTTCTGTTTCATTAGGATCTAAACTATGAGCACTTTGAAGCAGCTCTAAAGCTAGGTCGTAATTTTCCAGTTCCATTTCCACTATCGCAAATTGCATCAAAATAAGCGGATCATCAGGACTGAGTTCCGCTGCTCTTTTCAAATATTTATGCGCCTTGTCAAACTGCTCGCGATTGAGAGCTTGAAGCGCTTTTTGATAGTAGTACTCGCCAGTAGGAATAAACGATACTACATTTTCTTTTATAGGTTTTTTACGCTTGTTCTCCAAATAAATGCCTCCGAAAAAATGAAAAGGAACTTTTGCAGTCCCTTTTCAGTATCTTGCTATTATAGCACATTAGACAATTATTTACTCTCATGGCGTTTTTGTAAAACTTCGAGCACTTCATACAAATCTACTTTTTGTTCTTGGAGTAAAACCAATAAGTGATAAAGCAAATCCGCCGCTTCCCATTGCAATTCTTGCGCATCTCTATTTTTAGCTGCAATCACTACTTCAGTTGCTTCTTCCCCTATTTTCTTTCCGATTTTATCCACACCTTTTTCAAACAAATAAGTCGTATATGCACCTTCAGGCATTGTTTTTTCACGTTCTTGAATCACATTTACTAAATCCGCTAAAATGCCAAAGCTTCCTACTTTTTCATCTGGTGTTAAGACATCTTTATGGAAACAAGTTGTTTCTCCCGTATGACATGCCGGTCCATTAGGTATCACCTCTACAACTAATGCATCTTGATCACAATCTGTGCGTATAGAAATGACTTGCTGTTTATTCCCACTAGTCGCGCCTTTGTTCCATAACTCTTTTCGCGAACGGCTGTAAAACCAAGTTTCCTTTGTAGCAATGGTTTTTTCTAAGGACTCTTGGTTCATATAAGCAACAGTTAAGACTTCTCTTGTTTGTGCATGTTGAACGACTACTGGAACAAGTCCTTGCTCGTTAAATTGTATGGATTGCATGTTGAATTCAGTCATCTAACAGACACACCTTTCTCTTTTAAAAAGCTTTTCACTTCTTGAACACTCGTTTCTTTATAATGAAAAATAGAAGCTGCTAGGGCAGCGTCAACATCAACCTCAGTAAATACATCATAAAAATGCTTTGCGTTACCAGCTCCCCCACTAGCAATAACAGGAACAGTAACCGCTTCACGTACAGCTTTGGTCAAAGCTAAGTCAAAGCCTTTTTTCTCACCATCTTGATTCATCGAAGTTAATAAAATCTCTCCCGCACCTAAACGAGTCGCTTCTTTAGCCCAGCCCACTGCGGTGAGTTCAGTTCTCTTGCGACCTCCATGTGTATAAACCATCCAGGTGTCATCTTCGTCAGACCATTTTGCATCAATCGCAACTACGATGCATTGCGATCCAAAGAATGCTGCACCTTCAGAAATTAGTTCAGGACGTTCAATCGCTGACGTGTTCACAGATACTTTGTCCGCCCCTGCACGAAGCATTTTTTTCATGTCTTCTAAGGTGCGAATACCCCCACCAACTGTAAAAGGAATCGCTAGTTCGGTGGCGGTTTGTCTAACAACATCAATCATCGTTTCTTTTCCTTCATGAGAAGCTGAAATATCTAAAAAAACCAGCTCGTCTGCGCCTTGCTCATCATAAAACTTAGCTAACTCAACTGGATCTCCTGCGTCACGCAGTGAAACGAATTGTATGCCTTTGACGACGCGACCTTCTTTGACATCTAAACAAGGAATGATACGTTTCGTTAACATGTTGACACCTCTGCTAATGCCTCAGGTAAAGTAAAGCGATTTTCGTAAATAGCTTTTCCGATGATTACACCATTAATTGTAGAACCTTTCGAAACTTGGGCAACTGCCTTCACGTCAGCAAGTGAGCTAATTCCACCCGAAACAATTACTTCAGCACCTGTTGCTTCAGCGAGAAGTTCATTCGCTAATAGGTTAGGTCCCATTAATGTACCGTCCGTTGCAATATCCGTAAAAATGAACGTTTTTGCACCACGTTCAGCAAAATACTGACCTACTTCAATCGCAGATTTAGAAGAAGTCTCAATCCAACCGTGAGTTGCGACCATCCCGTCTTTAGCATCAATCCCAATAACAATTTTGTCTGGACCGAATTTTCCAATAAAAGATGCTGCTAATTCAGGTTGCTGCACAGCAAGACTTCCAATGATGACTCGTGCTACGCCACGGTCAAGGTAATGTTTCACATCATCTTCAGAGCGTATACCTCCACCAATTTGCACATTTACACCTAATTCTGTGGCAGCTCGTATCACATCTTCATCATGGATTCGCTTGCCATCTCTTGCACCATCTAAATCGACCATATGAATCCACTTTGCACCTTGACTTGCAAATGTTTTAGCCATCTCAAATGGTGAATCTGCATAAATCGTTTCTTGATTGTAATCACCTTTATATAAACGCACGCATTTTCCGCCACGCATATCGATTGCAGGATATAGTTCAAGTGCACTCATTTTGACGCACTCCTTTCCTTTACGTATCGAACCCACTCTGCAAGCAAATATTTACCGAATGGTCCGGATTTCTCTGGATGGAATTGCATACCCATAATGGCATCTTTTTGCACAAGTCCTGGAACAAACTGTCCAGCGTAAGTCGCACTTGCCAGCACTTCGCTTTGCTTCGTGTTTTGCGCTAAATATGAGTGAACAAAATACACATGCGTGGACTCTTCTTTTGCTAAGTCATGCAACCAATCGGGCTGGTGGACAAAGGACAAAGGATTCCATCCCATATGAGGAATCCGAACTTTTTTTTGCTGAGAGTCTAGTTCCTCAAACCGTTTAATTTCACCCTTTAAAAGATTTAATCCTTTTGTAGTCCCATTTTCATTACTCTGTTCATATAACAGCTGCATTCCTAAACAAATGCCTAACAATGGTTTATTTACCGTTGCCAATCCTTTGATGTAATCCGCTAAGCCAAGTTCATTTAATCTCTCCATGGCATCTGGAAAAGCGCCAACACCTGGCAATAAATAACCGTCCATTTGATCTAACACATCTCGTTCAGACGTAATCGTAACGTCACAACCTAGACGCAATAAGGCTTGTTCGACACTATATAAATTGCCCATTCCATAATCGATTACACCAATCTTCATGTTAATAACCCTTTTGTAGATGGAACGCCTTTCACTCTCTCGTCAATTGTCACCGCTTCATCAAGTGCTCTAGCAAGCGCTTTGAAGATCGCTTCAATCATGTGATGTGTATTATGACCATAGTGAACAATAACGTGAACATTCATACGAGCTTCTAGTGCAAACTTCCATAAAAATTCATGAACTAATTCCGTATCAAAATTGCCTACCTTTTGAGTTGGGAAAGTAGCACGAAATTCTAAATGTGAACGATTGGAACAATCAATTACGACTTGTGCTAAAGCATCATCCATCGGCACAAATGCATTACCATAACGGCGTATTCCCTTTTTATCTCCTAAAGCTTCTTTCATCACTTGACCCAACACAATTCCGATATCCTCTGTTGTATGATGATCATCAATATGTGTATCCCCTGAGGCTTCAATCGTCGCGTTAAACAACCCGTGTTTTACAAAAAGATCTAGCATATGATCCATAAAAGGAACGCCAGTATCTATTTTCGCTTGTCCTTCACCATCTAAGTTTAGTGAAACTTTCACTTGAGTTTCATTTGTTTTTCGATTTATGGTTGCTTCTCTCGTCATGATTGATCCACTCCTTTATCCCATCTTCTAGATTCGACTGCTCTCGCATGTGCTTCTAAACCTTCCATTCTTGCTAGTCTCGCAATTTTGTCCACATGTTGTTGCCACGTCTCTTTTGTATAGTAAATAATGCTTGTTTTTTTAATAAAATCATCAACCGACAACGGACTCGAAAATCGAGCCGTACTATTTGTCGGCAATACATGATTCGTTCCAGCAAAATAATCGCCAATTGGTTCAGAACTGTATCGGCCAATAAAAATAGCACCAGCATGACGGATTCGAACTGCGACATCATGCGGTTCAGTCGTCATGATTTCTAAATGTTCTGGAGCTAACTGATTGACTGCTTCCACAATTTGCGACATCGACTCGGCAATATAGATACATCCGAAATTCTCTATAGAAGCGCGCGCAATATCTTCACGCGGTAGTGTCCTTAACTGTCTTTCAACTTCTTGTGCAACTTCTGAAGCGAAAAATTCACTCGTGGTAAGTAAAATAGGACAGGCCATCGGATCGTGTTCCGCTTGAGACAATAAGTCCGCTGCTACTTCATCAGCGTAAGCTGTTTCATCCGCAATGATCGCTATTTCGCTTGGTCCAGCAATCATATCGATTGCAACTTCACCAAATACTTCACGCTTTGCAAGAGCCACATACACATTTCCTGGACCCGTTATTTTATCTACAGACTTGATGGTTTCTGTTCCATAAGCAAGAGCTGCAATGGCTTGCGCTCCACCGATTTTGTAAATCTCATCTATCCCAAGAATAGATGCCGCAACTAAAACAGCATCAGGTAAAACACCTTGGTTGTTTGGAGGAGAGACAATGACAATTCGTTTCACTCCAGCTACTTGAGCAGGTATAACATTCATTAAGACGGATGAAGGATACGCAGCTGAACCTCCAGGAACATACAAGCCCACGGCATCTAAAGGATTAATACGCTGACCTATAAACGAACCGTGACTCACATCCACCTCATAAGAAGAACGCTTTTGTTGTTCATGGAAAAGACGAATATTAGCAGCAGCTTCTGTTAAATCCTTTAGTAAAACCGCATCAAAATGCTTTTTGGCAATGTTTATTTCATCTTGTGAGACACGGAACTTCTCCAGTTTCACACCATCCCACTTCTCACTGTATTCAGCGATTGCCTCGTCTCCTCGACTTTGAACATCAGCCAATACACCTTTGACGGTTTTTAGCTGCTCCATATTCCCCATCTCTAAAGGGCGTCTCAAAGAAATATTTTTTGTTAATGAAACGATTTTCATTTCTTTCACTCCCTATTTCATTGACTCTTTTAAACGTTTCACCATATCTCGAATCCGCTCACTTTTTAAACGATAACTCACTGGATTAGCAATAAGTCTCGATGTGACATCTACGATATGTTCATATTCAACAAGACCATTTTCTTTTAACGTACGACCTGTTGATACAATATCGACAATACGATCAGCTAAACCAATCATTGGTGCTAATTCAATCGATCCATTTAACCCAATGATTTCAACTTGCTCCCCTTTTTCTTTATAAAAAGCAGAAGCAATCTCTGGATACTTTGTTGCTACACGTGGTGCAATTTCGTTCATTGTTGTGTTTGGAAGACCGGCAGTGGCTATATAACACTGACTAATTTTCAAATCCAATAGTTCATGTACAATACGTTTTTGTTCAAGTAATACATCTTTACCCGCAATTCCTATATCTGCAACCCCATGTTCTACATAAATCGGAACATCCATCGGTTTTGCTAATATAAATCGTATATTCTCACCAGGAGCCTCAACTATTAATTTTCTAGATTCCTCTAAATCATCAGGAAGTTGAAACCCTGCTTTTTGGAGCAGAACATAGGCTTCTTCAAAAATCCGACCTTTTGGCATGGCAATGGTTAATTCACTCATTAGGCTTATCTCCTTCTACCAACCATATTACTTGGCTGAAATGTTCTTGAAGTGCTTGTTTATCTTCTACGCTTTCAACAAATTGAAGGGTTGTCCGAATGCCTTCATCTCTCAATGCTTTTGCTTTTTGAATCGCCTCTAGATAATGACGGTTGTCAAAGAATATGAGTGCATGTATGGTTGTATTTTTTGTTGGGATCAACACTTCAAGTAAGCGGTCGACACGCAAACCAAATCCTGTGGCACCAACAGGTGAATTGAATTCTTTCAATAAACCGTCATAGCGCCCCCCGTTACCTATCGCAAAACCAGATCCACTAGCAAACACTTCAAAAAGCATGCCCGAATAATAGCTCATTTCACTTGTTAACGTTAAATCATAGGTCACTTTGTCAGAAAGTCCAGCTTGCTCGAGTAACAATGATAATTCATTTAAATACGTAAACATTTCGACTTGATTAAGATTGGCTTCATCTATATAAGGGCGGAGCTGTTCAATCGATTGCATATTCGACGCTTGTGTCAGAAACTCGAAAAAGTATTCTTTCGCTTCTTCGGTTAAATCATATTTGTTTATATGTTCTTCAAATCCGACTAGGTTTTTATTCACAAGTAAATCGCGTAATTCTTTCACTTGTTCTTCTGAATGAGTGAGTTCCGTTAAAATGGAATGCAATAAGCCCGCGTGTCCAACCGTTAAACGGTAATTTTGAACCCCTAACTCACTGACAAAGTCTGCAGCTGTTAAAATCATTTCAGCATCTGCATAAACCGATGAATCACCAATGAGTTCTACACCCATCTGTTCAAATTCAGCCGGTCTTCCCCCCTCATGCTCTTGCGCGCGAAAGACATTAGCAAAGTAAGCGAGTCGTAATGGGATCTGCTCTCTTAGTAATTTGGATGTTGCGACTCTTACAATTGGCGTTGTCATATCTGGTCGAAGGACCAATGTTTCTCCTTGACGATCCACTAACTTGAATAACGATGAATCGCTAATTGCTGACGCCTTTCCGATTGTCTCGTAATATTCAACTGTTGGTGTTTTGATAAAATCAAAACCTCTTGACTGGAAAAAGGTTCTTCCTATATCACGTACTCTTTCTTTTTGTTCATTTATTAAAGGGAATGAATCTCTCATTCCGAGTGGTTTTTCGAATTTTCGTATTGGTGTCATGAATTTTTCACTTCCTAAAATAAGGATATTTTACTTTATCACACTAGCATACTACTACACTGAAATAAAAACTATTTTATCGTATACATGAATCACAGTCAATTAATAAATCACTGCTTATATCCAAACTGATGCAAGCTAAGTTTTTAAATTAGAATGCTATCTAATTCGTATACCCTATCGGTTGTAAAAAAAGACCTTATGAAGTGAGTAAATTCTCTTCATAAAGTCTTTTCTAGTTGTATATGATTTCACTTCAGCATTTCTTCAGCTGTATATATGATCTTCATTGGATTGCCACCCACAAAACTTCCTGCAGGTACGTCTTGGTGAACGAGTGTTGCTGCAGAAACGATGGCATCATTGCCGATATGCACTCCTGGTAATATGGTCGAATTAGCACCAATTAATACGCGATCACCAATGACCACATCGCCAATTCTATATTCATCAATTAGATATTCATGTGCCAATATGGTGGTATTATAACCGATTATTGAATTCTTCCCTATTGATATACGCTCGGGGAACATCACATCGGGCATAACCATAAGCGCAAAGGAGGTTTGATCCCCCACCTTCATTTTTAAAAATGTGCGATAAAGCCAATTTTTGAATGGAAGTGAAGGACTGTATCGACCTAGCTGAATAACAACGAAGTTTTTCATGACCTTTAAAAATGGCACTGTCTGATAAATATGCCATAAAGAATTTGCTCCTTTTACAGGAAACCGTTCCGTTCTTCTCATACCTTCTGTCCTTCAACCATTTGAAGTAAATCAGAAATGTGCTGTAACATGTAGGTTGGATTAAATGAAGCTAAATATGCCTCACCTTTAGCTGTCCATGCAACACCGGCAGTTCGAACACCAGCATTTTGCCCACCTTCGATATCATGATAATTATCACCAATCATAATCGCTTCATCTTTTGAAGCATTTAACCGTGACAAAGCAAGAAGGATGGGTTCAGGATCCGGTTTTGGATTCACCACATCATCTAATCCGATCACCACTTCAAATACATCTTCAATACCCATCCATTTTAAACCACGCATAATAATGTCTTTCTTTTTAGTGGAGACAATCGCAAGTCTAATACCTCGTGCTTTTAATAGTCTAAGTGTCTCTGATACCCCATCATACTCCACCACAAGATCGTCATGCATTTCTATATTTAAGGCACGATATTCTTGGATTAATTCATCCGTTAACGTCTCATCAATAGAGTCAAATGTTTGTTTTAAAGAAGGGCCAATAAAATGCAGACAATCTTCTTTTGTAAATCGTCCAGGGTATCGATTTCCTAAAACACTTAAGAAGGTTTGAATAATCAAATCGTTCGTATCTAATAAGGTTCCGTCAAAATCGAAAAGAAGTGTCGTTATTGGTTGTTTATTCATGCGTTAAACACTTCCTTTTGTTTAGTTTGTTCCGCTCGTCTCCATACCGTTGCCACCACAATGGTTAAAACAAAGGCAGTGAAAAGTCTTAAGAAAAATAAAGGCAAAATCGGAATACCAAGAGGAATAAATATAAGCGTATCCTCAACTATGGCATGACAGGCGACTAAAAAGATAAAAACAAGTGTGGCGTCTTTCTTACTGACCCCATCTTCTCGAACTGCTTGAATCATAACACCTGCACCAAAAGCTAGGCCGATGACCAATCCTGACACAAGTGTCATCGAAGCATTTGGTGCAATTCCTAATACTTTCGTTAAAGGTATTAGTTTTTCTGAGAAACGTTGTAAATAGTTTCGGTCTTTCAAGTATTGAATAATCACCATAAGTGGAATCACGATCATAGCTAGTTGTAAAACCCCGAAGCTTGCTTTCTGCAAACCTAGTAACATGATTTCCAACCATCCATCTGGTACTGCTACTACTTTTGGCGCCATTCCGTATGTAGCAACCTCAGAACCACCTGACCAAACTAGGTTGATCACAATAGCTGAGATTGAGGCTAGACCTAAACGTACTAACAACACGACCCACAATTTCACACCCACTTTTAATGCCACAGCCGTTTCAATAAATAAATTATGTGAAAAAGAAAGCATCACTGCTAATATAAAAACTTCTTTAACCGTCAGTTCAAGCGATAAAATACCAGCAATTCCAGCGTAAAGATTTAGGAAATTACCTAATACTAAGGGAATTGCTGCTTCTCCTCTTAATCCAAACACACTCATAATGGGCGAAACGAGATTAATAACCCACGGAAGAATTGGTGTGTATTGCAAGATTACCAGAATTAAAGTGATAGGAAATATAATTTTGCTAAGTGTCCATGTTGTTTGAAAACCTACCAATAATCCCTTTTTAATAGTTGACATGAATGAACATCCTCACTCTTTAAGCATCTTTATAGCGTGCTGCATTTTTTACCATTACTCTTCTATAAATTACGATAATTAACGCCACAGCAAAACCGATAATGGATACCACTTGTGCAGTACGTAATTCACCGATTAAATACAAACTATCCGTTCTCATTCCTTCAATAAAGAAGCGTCCGAAGGAATACCACATGATATAAAATAAAAACATTTCACCACGAAGTAAGTTAACACGTCGTAGTGCAATCATGATCATAACACCCGTAAAATTCCACAATGATTCATATAAAAAAGTTGGGTGATAATAAGTACCATCAATATACATTTGATTAATAATCCAGTCAGGTAAGAATAAATTCTCTAAAAACGATCTTGAAACTTCTCCACCATGTGCTTCTTGGTTCATAAAGTTACCCCAACGACCAACCGTTTGCCCGATTAAAATACTCGGTGCTGTCATATCGGCAAGCTTTAAGAATGATACGTCTCTCTTTTTCGTAAATACATAGGCGACAATAAATGAAACGATTAAAGCACCATGTATGGCTAAGCCGCCTTCCCAAATTTGAAGAATCTTTCCTGGGTTCTGAGCGTAATATTCCCATTTAAATAGTACATAGTATAACCTTGCGCCTAAAATGGCTAAAGGTACTGCCCAAATTAAAACATCTGTTAAGAAATCAGGGTGAAATCCACGTTTTACCATCTCATTTTGTGCAACTAAAAAGGCAATAACGATACCTGTTGCGATAATAACACCATACCATCGTACATCAATTGGTCCGAGTGAAAAGGCGATCGGATCAATTGCTCCTAGTAAAAAATTCATGTTGTTCTCCTTCCAAAGCTCACTATTTAGTTAGTTCTGTTTAATAATTTTATTGATTTCTTTTTCATTTAAAATCTACCTTAAAATTAAAGATAATTCTTGATATTCACCAAAACGGCTGCGCTTTCCGCGGGCTTTCGCCGAACTAACTCGGACGTATTGTCCGAGTGGATTTCGACACTTCGCTTATCCCGCTGGAGTCTTCGCCGTTTTACTCCATATCAAAAGTAATCAGCTACCCTTAAACAATTTGGCACATGTAAATCCGTTACTTTTACCTACATCCAACTAGCCCACAATTTCACATAAGAAGTTCCTGAAAAATTTATCATGTACGTCAAAGTAAAACGAAAAAGTCAAAATCACCGAGCCAATCGCATGCTTGCACCAATCTAAAATCCTCTAGACGTATTAAGTAAAACGCCAATCACTCAGATTAATAAGAAGCATCCTCATTTTGACTGATGACATCGTTTAATCGATTTGAAAACTCTTCTGCTGCATTTACGCCCATTCGTTTTAAACGATGGTTCATTGATGCTACTTCAATAATAACAGCTAAGTTACGACCTGGACGAACAGGAATGGTGAACTTGGTCAAATCCGTGTCGATGATTTTCATTTTTTCTTCATCTAACCCAAGTCGATCATACGTTTTGTTCGCATCCCAAATTTCTAAGTCAATAACGAGGGAAATACGTTTAAAGCTGCGAATGGCACTTGCACCAAACAAGGTCATGATATCGATAATACCTACTCCACGAATCTCAAGTAAATGTTCAATCAGTTTTGGTGCGCTTCCCACAAGAGTGTTTTCAGCTTCTTGTCTAATTTCAACACAATCATCTGCGACTAAGCGATGTCCTCGTTTCACTAATTCTAACGCAGTTTCACTTTTACCTACGCCACTCTTCCCGGTGATTAATACACCTACTCCATATACATCGACCAATACGCCATGAACAGCAGTCGTTGGAGCTAGTTTACTTTCAAGAAAATTAGTCAGTAAACTTGAAAAGCGTGTGGTTGTCATTTTAGTCGTTAATACGGGTACATTTTCCTCATTCGCTGCTTTTTTCAACTCTTCCGGAACGTTCATGCCATGCGAAATAATAATCGCAGGTGTTTCAGGTGAACATAGTTTTTTCATTCGCTCCATTCGTTCATGAGGCAAGAGCATATCAAAAAAAGATAATTCCGTTTTACCTAATAACTGTACACGGTTAGCAGGATAATGGGTGAAATAACCGGCCATCTCAAGTCCAGGTCTAGAAATATCGCTAACTGAGATATGACGTCCAATGCCTTCCTGTCCGCTGACTAGACTTAATTCAAACATTTCTTTGACGTCCTTGGTCGAAACTTGAACCAAATAATCACCTGCTTTCTTCGAATTTCGAATCATTCTTCATGCTTCATATTTTAGCATGACTACCGAGAAATGAAATGATTTTAAACTCAACTTGTCCCTTTTCTTGAATTCCTTTCTATATAGGAAAGAGGAGGGTTGATAAATGTTGAAAATCATTATTGATGCAGGTCATGGACCACACACCCCTGGTAAACGTTCACCAGACGGTCAGTTAAGAGAATTTGAGTTCAATGAAGCAGTCGCTAGGCGACTCAAAAAGAAGTTGCAAAACGAGAATGTATTATGTATTTTTTCACACGATATTAATAGAGATGTTCCTTTGAATGAGCGGATCACCTTAGCTAATCGTATGAAAGCAGATTTATTCATTTCGATACATGCAAACGCATTTGGTACACAATGGAATGAAGTAAATGGGATTGAAACCTTCACATGGATAAACGCGAGAAGTGTCACGAGGAGTTTTGCTACGTTGATTCACCAAGAGGTTATCAAGTCAACAGGTCGTAAAAATAGGGGTATCAAACAAGGAAACTTCGCAGTTTTGCGAGAAACAAATATGCCTGCAGTATTAGTAGAATGCGGTTTTATGACGAATAAACAAGAAATGAAGTTATTGAAAGATCCTGTGTATCAGCAACAATGTGCTGATGGAATCTCAACTGGAATTCAACGTTTTATTGAAAGAACGCAGCAATGTTAGGAAAAGGAAAACCCGAATCGAAATCGATTCGGGTTTTTTACTTGTTTATTCAGAACTAATGTAGCGGACTAAGATTGAACCTGTTTTGGCTTCACCTTTGATGTATAAAGGAGCAGATGAACCTTTAAGGTCTTTTGTAAAACGAATATTCTTTTGTAAGAAATGGTCTTGTTCATTTAATCTTGTTACATCTGGCAAAGCAACATCCATTTTCCCAAAGTTCGATGATACTTCACCTTGTAAAGCAACGGAAGATGGAACGTAAATCTCTACGGACCCTGCTACTGCAAGACCTTCAATTTTAGTAGCTTCTGTGTTTTTTGTCGTTAATGCCACATGACCATTTACAGATTGCGCCTCAATATTTTTCAGAAGCCCATCGATATAAATACGCCCATTAATTGTTTCGGCATCGATTTTATTCCCTTTTGCATCTTTTACAAGAATAGCCCCATTCGCTGTTTGGATTTCTCCGTCCTCGATTGAACAATCCTTCAGTTCAATCTTCCCGTTCGCAGTTTTCACTTTTAAACGGTCCGTTTCGAGGTGTTTCCCATTGAATGCACCATTAAACAATCGCACCGAAATAGAGTCGTATTTTGCTTTAGGTATATAGAGAACAATATTTACGGAAGTCGTTTTCAAATCACTAATAATACGTAATTTTTGTTGATCTACCACAAAAACAAACTTGTCATGAAATTCTCTTTTCCCTTCTTCTTCAGAAGAAGATCTGTAGACTTTCACGTGACATTCTGCTCGCAGCTTCCCGTCTTGTGATGGATAAATCTCTAATTTACCATTGGCTAAATCTGCTGAAATGTTGTTAAAATCCACTTCTTCTTTGTGGATGGTGTGGTGGAACTCCATTGGTTCACCAAAAGGCATATCGAAATCAAATGATTTCATCTTTCCAACGGCTGATTGCATTAATTGCATGAATCGATCGCCAAATTGTGAAAAATCCCGCTTAATATCTTCCATGAAATCATCTGCTTGAGATGATGTTGAACTTTTCGTATGTGTTTCTTTGTTGGAGTGACTTGAATGAGTCGGCTGTTCCACCTGTTTAGTAGGACCAGTCGTATTACCCGTTTCATTTCCTAGAGCCTCTAGCAATACTAACGCTTCTTGAGCAGAAATCGAACCTTTTTCAACTAAGTCTAAAATGCGTTTACGTTCTTCTTGCATATTATTGGCCTCCTCTAAGGTTGCTTTTAGGCATACCTTTCTATTCCCTTATACATACGAATCAATTGGTAAAAAGTTTCACTTTGCTTCTACTGGGACTTTTTTTGTTTTCTTCTTAGAAGCTTTTTCTAATTCTACATCCATTCGTTTTCGCTCGCGCTCAAGAACAGGTTTTAAATAATGACCCGTATATGATTTTTTGACTTTCGCAATTTCTTCTGGTGTCCCAACTGCTAAAATCGTTCCACCTTTGTCTCCACCTTCAGGTCCTAAGTCAATAATATAATCAGACGTTTTAATCACATCTAAATTATGTTCAATGACTACAACCGTATCTCCATTTTCTACAAGTCTTTGCAAAACAATCAGTAAACGAGCAATGTCATGGGCATGCAAACCAGTTGTGGGCTCATCCAAAATATAAAAAGACTTACCATTCGAACGTTTGTGTAATTCAGAAGCAAGTTTCACTCGTTGGGCTTCCCCGCCTGATAAAGTCGTTGCTGGTTGTCCTAATTCCATGTAACCAAGACCAACATCAACAATCGTTTGTAGTTTACGTTGTATCTTTGGAATGTTTTCAAAGAATTTCGTTGCATCTTCAATCGTCATTTTTAATATCTCTGCGATATTTTGACCTTTATATCGAACTTCTAGTGTTTCACGATTATAGCGTTTCCCATGACAGATTTCACATGGTACATAAACATCCGGTAAGAAATGCATTTCAATTTTAATGATTCCATCGCCGCGACATGCTTCACAACGACCGCCTTTTACATTGAAGCTAAATCGTCCTTTTAGATATCCTCGAACTTTTGCTTCATTCGTTGAAGCAAAGACATCCCGAATATCGTCAAATACGCCTGTATAGGTCGCTGGATTTGATCTAGGTGTACGACCAATAGGTGATTGATCGATATCGATTACTTTTTCAAGTGCTTCCACACCCGTAATTTCTTTATGTTGACCAGGCTTAGCTTTGGCACGATTCAGTTTTTGGGCGAGAGATTTATGCAAAATTTCATTGATTAACGTACTTTTCCCTGAGCCTGAAACGCCTGTTATTGATGTGAAAACACCTAGTGGAATATCAACTGAAACATTTTTTAAATTATTTTCAGTTGCACCTTTTATCGAAATCATGCGTCCATCTGGCTTTCTACGTTCAATTGGAAGCGGAATGAATTTCTTTCCACTCAAATACTGGCCAGTTAAAGATTTTTTACTTTTCATTACTTGCTCAGGTGTTCCAGATGCTACGATTTCTCCGCCATGAACACCAGCACCAGGACCAACGTCTATTAAGTAATCAGCTGCCATCATTGTATCTTCATCATGTTCAACAACGATTAATGTATTGCCGATATCCCTCATATTTTTTAAGGTAGCAATCAAGCGATCATTATCTCGTTGATGCAAACCGATCGATGGCTCATCCAAAATGTATAGTACGCCTGTAAGACGTGATCCAATTTGCGTAGCTAATCGAATACGTTGAGCCTCTCCTCCAGATAAGGTTCCAGCTGCACGGCTTAATGTTAAGTAATCCAACCCAACATTAATTAAAAATCCTAAACGTTCTCGAATTTCACGTAAAATCATTTTTGCAATTTGCATATCTTTTTCAGACAAACGCAATTGCTCAAAGAATTTATCAGCTTCTTCTATCGAGAATTCTGTGACTTTCCCGATATGAATAGAATCAACCTTCACTGCTAATGTTTCAGGTTTTAAACGATAACCTTTACATGTTGGGCAATCTTGTTGCGCCATGTATTTTTCCATTTGATCACGGATGTAATCAGATGATGTTTCTTTAAATCGACGTTCAATATTTGGAATAACTCCTTCAAAATGTATAGCGTTGTCTCGCACTTGTCCAAAATCATTCTCGTATCTAAATCTAATTTTGTCTGATCCTGAACCATATAAAATTTTATCCAATTGTTCTTTTGGTAATTCTTCAACTGGAACAGACATATCAATTTTGTAATGCTTACATACTGCTTCTAATAATTGTGGGTAATATTGCGAACTCGTTGGTTCCCAAGGGGCAATGGCACCCTTTTTAAGCGATAGGGACCAATCAGGAATAACTAATTCTGGATCCACCTCAAGTTTTGTTCCTAAACCATCACATTCTGGGCAAGCACCAAAAGGGCTGTTAAATGAAAACATACGTGGTTCTAGTTCACCGATTGAGAATCCACAAATTGGACATGCATGATGTTCACTAAATAAGATCTCTTCATGCTCCATTACATCAATTAGCACTCGTCCATCAGCTAAACGTAATGCCGATTCCAAAGAGTCTGCAAGACGTGGAGCGATATCTTCTTTCATCACAATTCGGTCAATGACAATTTCTATATCGTGCTTTTTATTTTTCTCTAATTGAATGTCATCGTCTAAGTCCATCAAATCACCATTTACACGAACCCTTACATAACCTTGCTTTTTAACATCTTCCAGCATTTTGGCATGTGTTCCTTTACGACCCGAAACAATTGGAGCGAGAATTTGCATGCGTGTTTTTTCTGGAAACTCGAGTAAACGATCTACCATTTGTTCAATTGTTTGGGAAGTAATTTCAATCCCGTGATTTGGACATATTGGTTTTCCTACACGTGCATACAATAGTCGCAAATAATCATAAATTTCCGTTACTGTCCCAACTGTTGAACGCGGATTACGGCTCGTCGTTTTTTGATCGATTGAGATGGCTGGCGATAACCCCTCAATCGAGTCAACTTCTGGCTTGTCCATTTGACCTAAAAACTGTCTAGCATAAGCAGAAAGTGATTCAACATAACGACGTTGACCTTCAGCATATATCGTATCGAATGCTAAAGATGATTTACCGGAACCTGATAAACCCGTCATAACGACGAGCTTATCACGTGGAATCGATAAAGATAGATTTTTTAAATTATGTGCACGAGCACCTTCTATACGTATTTCCTGGTTTTTCAAATTCAATCATCCTTCCACTTTCAGTTCCAAAATGGTGTCACGCAATTCTGCTGCACGCTCGAAATCTAATGCTTTTGCTGCATCTTTCATTTCTTTTTCGAGGGTTAGCAATAGCGTTGCCTTCTCGTCTTTTGTCAGTTTCTTTCCTTTTGTTACTTTTTCCATATATGTCACCGTCTCTTCAGAGTCGTGTGATGCACGAATTACATCGCGAATCTCTTTCTGAATCGTAGTCGGTGTTTTACCATGTTTTTCGTTATATTCTTTCTGTATCGTGCGTCGGCGTTCGGTTTCGCCAATCGCTTTGGTCATCGAATCCGTCATACGATCCGCATACATAATGACATGACCATTCGAGTTACGTGCAGCCCGTCCAATCGTTTGAATGAGTGAACGCTCAGAACGTAAAAATCCTTCTTTATCAGCATCTAAGATTGTAACAAGTGATACCTCTGGAATATCTAGACCTTCTCTTAATAAGTTTATTCCTATTAAGACATCGTACACGCCCATTCGAAGTTCACGAATGATTTCAATTCGTTCTAACGTTTTTATTTCTGAATGGAGATAGTTTACTTTTACCCCAATTTCTTTTAGGTAAGCCGAAAGATCTTCAGACATTTTTTTCGTAAGCGTCGTTACTAGTACGCGTTCATTCTTCTCTGTTCTCTTGCGGATTTCTTCTATTAAATCATCAATTTGTCCTTCGATTGGGCGTACTTCAATCGTTGGATCAAGTAGCCCAGTTGGACGGATGATTTGTTCGACCATTTCCGGCGTGTGTTCTAATTCATATGGGCCCGGTGTGGCAGATACAAAGATCGCTTGTTTCATATGACCTTCAAATTCTTGGAACGTTAAAGGACGATTATCCATGGCAGATGGTAAACGGAATCCATGATCGACCAACACTTTTTTACGAGCTTGGTCACCATTGAACATACCTCGAACCTGCGGTAACGTTACGTGACTTTCATCTACTACTAACAAGAAATCATCTGGGAAGTAATCGAGCAATGTATAAGGAGTTGCACCAGGTTCACGTAAAGTTAAATGACGAGAGTAGTTTTCAATTCCTGAACAAAAGCCCATTTCTCGCATCATTTCTAAATCATAACGAGTCCGTTGTTCAAGTCGCTGTGCTTCGAGTAGCTTGTCCTCAGCTCTCATAATTTTCAACTGTTCTTCTAGTTCAACCTCAATGTTTTCGATAGCTTTGACGAGTTTTTCTTCACGTGTTACGAAATGGGAATTCGGAAATATAGCAACATGTTCACGTTCACCGATAATCTCGCCAGTTAAAGCATCTAATTCACGAATACGATCCACTTCATCTCCAAAAAACTCAACACGAATACAACGTTCGTCGCGAGAAGCTGGGAATATCTCTACAACATCTCCTCGAACTCGAAATTTACCTCGAACAAAATTCACATCATTTCTCTCGTATTGAATATCAACCAATTTTCTCAAAAGTTGGTTGCGTTCAATTTCCATTCCTTTGCGAAGGGATAACACCATTTCTCTATATTCTTCAGGATTACCGAGTCCGTAAATGCAGGATACGGAAGCGACGATTAATACATCTTCCCTTTCAAATAATGCAGAGGTTGCGGAGTGACGCAGCTTATCAATTTCTTCATTGATACTCGAATCTTTTTCGATATACGTATCCGTTTGTGGAACATAAGCTTCTGGTTGATAGTAATCATAAAAACTAACAAAGTATTCAACTGCATTGTTCGGAAAGAATTCTTTAAACTCGCTATATAATTGGCCTGCTAATGTTTTATTGTGGGCCATGACTAACGTGGGGCGCTTGATTTCTTTCACCACATTGGAAACAGTGAATGTTTTCCCAGTTCCCGTTGCTCCAAGTAAAGTTTGATACTTTTTTCCATCTTCAAGTCCTTGTATTAATTCTTTAATGGCTTGAGGCTGATCTCCATCTGGGCGATAAGGAGCTTGTAAATCAAATGACTGTACGATAACAATTCCTCCTATAATAAAGCAATTTCTGCTCTGATTTTCGATTATTCTTTATACCTTCAGCTTATCATATTCCCTTTTTCATTACGAACAAAAAGCGAACGTATGTTTTTTCGTTAAATTTAGAAAGACACAGCTTGCACCGTAGCTGGTGAAAGCTATGTCTTTCTTTTACTATTATCCGTAAACTTATACTTTCTAATCCGTACAAGCAAAAATCCGTTCTTCGAAAAGAACGGATACACTAAAGGATTATTAGGTTAAATAACTTCACTCTCACGTTGAAGTTCTTGAAGTTCTTGCGCAAAAGCAACAAAGGATCCTTTGTTTTTTTGATCAAGTGCATCATCAATTAATGTAAGTAATCTCTCTTTTCGCTGCTCCCGATGCACATGGTTTAAAAATAAATCCATATAAATCTCATTCAGCAGCTTTTCTGCTTCAGTAACCGTTTGACTCCGTCCCATGGCTTTCAGAAAATCGGCATAAGAATAATATTTATCCATCGCATTCACCTCGGATGCCTTTTTTCTATTATAGATAATAAAGCAGTAAAGTTGCAAATGTTTTTTCTGAAAATTCAATTATATTTTTATCGGAATATTTTCATTTTTTAGTTAATTAATATTGCAGAATTTCCAAATTTCTCTATAATAGGGTTTGTAGGCTAAAAAAGGGGATGTGAATATTTGAACACTCAATTGTCTGTTGCATCAAATTACCTCGTTTCATTCAACACCGTTTCACTCGAACCAATTTGGATTGAACACAAGCTATGTACACGTGTTATTGAAAACCATGCTGAGTTTATTGTAAAAATGAAACCTATTAACATTATTAAAAAGTCACTCATTTTTTATGGTACCTCTTATAAGCACGCCACATTTTTTTCTAAAGAAGCCATTGGTAACTTACATAAGATCCCAATTATTCTTTCACATGATTTCGGTCACCCTCTCATCATGATGCCGACACTTTCTCCAGATTCAGACAGTAATATATGGATTGCTTTTTCTGCCGTCGAGTATTACTCTCAAAACTCACTTGGACAATGCCTCGTACATTTCACGAATACACGTGTGATTCCAGTCAACGTTTCGTATACCACGATGTGCAGACAATTTGTTCTTTGTCACTTTCTTATGAACCATTTCCAAAAAACTCGTCAACATATTCAAAAACCATTTTCACAGCCTCCAGTTACATATTTACAAAGTCGCATCATGCCAAAGCGTTAAACTTCACACATTAATAGTAAAAGTCCTTCCTATGCTTATAGAAAGGACTTTTAAACATATACTGATTCTCAATTGACTTGTTTCATCTTGACCAAATACACGCCAAGAAGTTCCTCTACACGATTGCGCAGCCGGACATTTAGGTAGCGACGGTGTTCTTCGTAACCGCCGTAAAAGAAGACATATTCGGTGAAGGTATCGTCGCGGTTGCCTCGGATAATTTTCATGTTCTTTTGGCGGAGATACAATTTCGTATCTTTTAACTCACGTTGAGCCTCTTTTACTGCTTGATCAATCATTGCGACATAAGGCCTTTTCAATTTAAAAGGTCCTTTTTCCACAATTTCACGATCCCGCTCCAAAACCGTCAAAACCATTGGCAAGTAAATCATATTTTCGAAATGGGGTAAACTCTCTGCTGGAATGAGTGGCATGCTCTCGCCTCCTTTAAGAACGTTTGTTCGTATTTTTAGTGTACCCTATTTTTTCAAAAATACAAGTGCCAATAATTACTTTTTATTTCACAAACCCTTGTCCCGTCTCACTTCAAGTCTACTTGAATGAGATTTTATTCAAAATAAAAAGACCTTTTCAGGTCCTAGAAGAAGCGAGATGTTCGCTTTTCAACCGATTTGCTAGCTTGATATTTTCTTTTAAATAAACAGGTAGGTCCGCATGATTTAGAATTTCTTGTGTTGTCATCCAGACTATTTCATCCACTTCATCACTGCTTTTTGCAAATGCTTCGCCAACAAATCCTTTGCAAAGAAATACGATATCTACAACATGGATACCAGAGTCAGTGATGAACGAAGAACTATTCACGTAGCTCAAGTTCGAAACCTCAATCCCGATTTCTTCATCGACTTCTCGAATTAACGTTCTTTCTAAAATATCTGAAGAAGAAGCACTTTCTTTATCCACTTGACCACCAACCAAAGACAGACAACCTCCAGCATGCTCCTCTTTTTCACTTCGTCTAATTAAGAGCCATTTGTCTTCTTTGAAAATGGCAGCTTCTACATTTACGGCAAACATTGATACTTCCCCCTAAAATCTATTCATCGCATGGTTTAATTCATCATGTGGTTCTAAAAGTTGAATCATCTCTAAGGTTGGATGAGATTCGTGTATTTTCTTTACTAATGTTTCAACCCCAAAGATTTCAGTGAAGGTGTGACTGCCGACAAAAAGGTTGATCCCAACCAATTGTGCATATTGAATCGTATACAAATTCACTTCTCCAGTTATATATGTATCGCACCTACTATCTACTGCCGATTTAATATGATTCGTAGAGTTACCCGCACCTGTTAAAATTCCGACACGTTTAATTTCTTGCTGATTATTTTTCCATATGCGAACGGGTTCATTTAAAGTGGTTTGCATTCTTTCTGCAAACATTTCAAAAGGAATCGGTTTTGTATACTCTCCTACTCCCGGAATGCTATCACCTTGAAAGGTTGAATATTTTAAAATCGTGTCCACTTCTAGTACTTTCATTAATGACGTACACGTACCAAATTCCACATAATCTAAAGGACCGTGAATGAAAAAGTGACTGATATTATGTTGAGTTAGCAGCTTCATACATTCGTACTTTAATCCATAAATAAAATCCCACGCATCATGATGTGTAATCATCAAATCGACCTTATGTATAATCGCTTGTTCAATTGTTGCAGGTGTTAAATTTGTGCAATAGCCTACTTTCTTAATAGACGTGTTGGATCTGTTTAAAAATCCAAAGTCACCCTCATGATCGTCCCATAACTGTTTTTCAAATAACTCATGTAATGTCTCTTGAAATTCAGATAAGTTCAAGTCCGTTTCACCTCACTGGTTTATTGAAAGAAAAAGCTACCCTCAACCGAGGATAGCTTAAGCCATTTGACTAGACCAGCGCATAGCTTGGTTATAGGCTTGACGAAGTTGTTCTTCCGTTAGGTCTAATTTCTCCGCAAAAAGTTGAATACTTGCCCAATCTAATTGATCGAAAGCTACTGCAAGGTTTAAGTAATCGGAGATTTCCGTATCGTTCCCAACCAAAGTATCAACAACTTGATCGGATAAAGGTAGTTGTTGCATGATCTGACTAAATGGTTTGTGTAAAAGCGAATCCATTAATGAAAACATGCCTGTTAGGAAATATTCTGGGGAATTCTCTTTTCGATTATGCTTTGCTAGCAATTCACAGAATTTCGCACGGAATAAAGAGGACACGATCAGTGCATTTCTGCTGAAATCTAGCTCATCCCGCATGGTTTCACGCATTGCCAAAATATAAATCCATTTATGTAATTCTGTTAATCCTAAAACGACAACTGCCTGTTTAATCGATCTCACTTTATTTTTTGAAGGTGAAGCATTAATGAGTTTTAACAACTTAAACGATAATGACACATCCCGTTCAATTAAATCCGAAATGTGGGACACATTCGCATGATCTTGACTGATTAAACCGATGATCCGGAAATAGGTAGCCAAGTTCGCTGGGATATCTTTTCCTTGGATGATATGAGGTTTTGCGAAAAAATATCCTTGAAAAAGATGATAACCAGCTTTCAGAGCTTCTTCAAACTCAGCACGAGTTTCCACTTTTTCAGCTAATAAATGAATATGTGGATGATTGGATTTAATAAACACTTCAATATCTTTTCGTTCAGATACAGTAGTTCCCATAAAATCTACTTTTATAAAATCTACGAATGAAAAAATTTCTTTCGCTTGAAGAATTTCTTTCGTTAAAACAAAATCATCAAGAGCAATTCTAAATCCTTTATGTTTCAACTGACGGATACTGCTGATTAATGAAGAAGTTATTTGAACGTTTTCTAAAATCTCAATGACAATATGTTTCGAGTCAAGTGTGTCGAAAATCGGTTCATGTAATAAGTTTTCCGTAAAGTTAATAAAACACGGACGACCATTCGATAAGTCATCTAAGCCAATTGTTAAAAAAGAATTGATGAGAACCTCCATAGTCGCGTGGTCACCATCGATTTGAGGAAATGAATTTAAATCACTATTTCGATATAAAAGCTCGTAAGCAAAAATTTTTTCCGTTCGGTCAAATATGGGTTGACGCCCAATAAATATCTCCATTTATGCGCCTCATTTACTAAAATTGATAGGGACAGTATACCAAAAAATCCTAAATAATCCTATTTAATTTTTCAGTTTTTTCGACTTAAATACCCAAATAGAGATAATGAAAATTGATGCAGAAGTTATTAACAATGGTTCATGGGCTGTCCAAATACTAAATAGTGTGGAAGTCATCGCTAAAATTCCGATGATTCCTGCAAACATTCGAGTTTGAAGCAACATTCGTTCATCTCGTTGCATAGCATCACGGCTCATCTGATACTCCCGCATTCGAGTCGGTTCTTCCAAATATGTGATCACTTTCTGAGGGAACTGACGTAGAGGTCCAATGGCATTTAAAGCAAGTCGCAAGACATCTTCTTTTGAAAATACACCGCCATTTTCTTTCTGCATAGATGCCCATTCCATAACACGAGGTTTCGCTATCCCCAGTAAATCTACTTTCGGATCTAAAACATGCAAAACACCCACAAATGTAGAGACTGCACGACCAAAGAACGCAAATTCAGCTGGCAATTGTACAGGCTGAGTCCGAACAATTAAACGTAAATCATCTAGGAGACGGTCAACAACAAAGCTATCCATTTGAGTTAATTCTTCCGACTCATATGCAGCAACCACACGAGAAATAGAATCCGCTAGCAAGCGACGATTAGCATTTGGCAATAAAAACCGAAGCTCCTCTAACCCATCTAACACTTGATCATATTGTTTGAAAATAATCCCCTCGACTACTTTTAAGACTGAGCGAGACTCGCTTTGTGAAATAGAGCCTACCATCCCAAAATCAATCAACACAATGGTACCGTCTGGTTTCAACAAGATGTTTCCTCCGTGAGGATCGGCATGGAACTGTCCGCCATCTAATACTTGCTCTAAAAATAGACGAAAAAGTCTTTCTGAAAGTACTCTGCGGTTAATTTCATTTCGTTCAATAAAAGCCAAATCGGTTACTCGAGCACCTTCGATCCATTCCATCACAAGTACACGTCTTGTAGAAAATTCATCGAAATAAACCGGAAATACGACGCCAGGCATATCTTCAAAACGATCGGCAAACTGACGTCCATTTCGAAGTTCTTGCAAGAAATTTAGCTCTGCCCCAATCGTTTCCACCATTTCGCTATATAAAAGATTGAAATCAATTTGTTTTCCAAAAGATGTGAATTTCTTCGCTAGCCAAATCACAATTTTCATCGCTCTAAAATCAGCTCGTAAAATCCGGTCGATATCAGGTCGCTGTATTTTAATCGCAACCGTCGTACCATCGAGCAATGTTCCTTTATACACTTCTCCAATAGAAGCTGAAGCTACTGGTTTATCCGATAGGAAAGACAAATAATCGGTATGTAACACATTCCATTCTTCTTCTAATAAAAATAATGCCTTTTCCCTTGGTACTGCAGGTACGCGATCGGTTAACCCTTCAAGCTCTGCTATAAATGAAGGGGGCATAATATCTGCACGAGTGGACAAAAACTGCCCCATCTTAATCATCAGTCCACCAATTTCCAAGGCGGTTCGTTTATATTCTTTCGCTTGTTTAGTGACTAGTCTCTCCCATTTCACATCAGTAGCTGATGTCCAACGTCCTCTGTATCGGCGCTGAAAAAACGTGACTTGTACAAAAAATTTCACAGACATCCATACAATACGAAAAATCCGGTACAATGTAATTCGTTCCATGTCAGTCGCCTCCTTTTCAATTCATTATTGAGACTGATGGTAACAAGGTCCAAAAAGTGATATGTTTTGTAGGAGAAAAGTTTTCTGAAATGTGAACAAACTAAGGAGGATACAAAATGGAAGGCATTCGTTATGAACAGAATGGAAACTTGGCAATTATCACGTTAAACCGACCGGATTCCATGAACGCGTTTAATTATGAAATGTTGAGAGAGCTTGGGCAAGTAGCTGAGGCGATTCGTATTAACCCAGATATTCGTGTGGTTATTTTTACGGGAGCTGGCGAAAAAGCATTTAGTGTAGGTGCTGATTTAAAAGAACGTAAAACATTAACTGAACAACAAGTGAAACGTAATATATACAAAATAGGTGAGGTTTTTTCATCCATCGAAAGTCTGCCTCAACCTACAATCGCTATGATGAATGGCTATGCATTTGGAGGCGGTATGGAGCTCGCACTATCTTGTGACTTCCGAATCGCTGCTCATGATATCACTCTTGGATTAACAGAAACGAGTTTAGCGATTATACCGGGGGCTGGTGGAACGCAACGTTTGCCTAGACTTATCGGAGAATCAAAAGCAATGGAATTAATTTTGACAGCACGACGTCTAAACGCTGAAGAAGCTCTATCTTACGGTATTTTAACGAAAGTAGTTTCAAAAGAGAGCTTACTAGAAGAAACAGGGAAATTTGCAGATATGATGCTTGCAAACGGACCAGTTGCTTTACAACAAGCTAAATTTGCCATTAAACATGGGATGAACGCAGACTTACAAACAGGATTACATATTGAACGAAAAGCATACGAAATGACGATTCCAACTGAAGACCGTGTAGAAGCTCTAATGGCATTCAGTGAAAAACGCAAACCTCAATTTAAAGGTAAATAATGAAACTCAGCTGTTCCCTTTGCAGGGAGCAGCTTTTATTTTGAGTTGAATCGAGTTCCATTAATTAACAATTACAACTGAGATGGCTATTTTTCTAACTGAGATCGCCATAATTCTAACCAAGATCGCTAAACCTCTAACTGAGACCAAGAAAACAAAAAAGTCACTCCACACAAATGCATGGAGTGACAGCAATCATCAATGTATTAAGCTAATCCTTGTTGTAAATCTTCTAGTAAATCCTCTACATCTTCAATTCCGACAGATATACGAACCAAGCCATCCAATATGCCGAGTTCTTGACGACGATCAGCTGGAATTGATGCGTGAGTCATCTGTGCAGGAACGGAAATTAAACTTTCTACCGCTCCTAAACTTTCAGCTAATGTGAAGTAACGTAATTTCTTCAATAACTGAGCCGCTTTTTCTGTGCTACCAACATCAAATGAAATCATTCCACCAAACCCAGTTGTCTGTTTCTTCATAATGTCATGTCCAGCATGCGTTTCTAGTCCAGGATAATAAACCTTGCCAACTGACTCATGAGCAACTAAGAAATCGGCAATGCGCTTCGCGTTCGAATTCGTTTCTTCCATACGAATGCCAAGCGTTTTCAACCCACGAATAAGTAACCATGAATCTTGCGGTCCTAAAATGGCCCCTACTGAATTTTGAACAAAATGAAGTTCTTTTGCCAATTCCTCGGTAGCTACTACAACTAATCCAGCGACTACATCACTATGGCCACCAATGTATTTCGTTGCACTATGCAAGACGATATCAGCACCTAATGAAATCGGTTGTTGTAAATAAGGCGTCATGAACGTGTTATCTACGATTGTAAGAAGTCCTTTAGATTTTGCGAGCTTCGCAATGTCAGCGATATTCGTTACTTTCAATAAAGGATTCGTAGGTGTTTCCAAAAATACCGCCTTCGTATTTTCTTGAATAGCCGCTTCAAATTCAGCCAGATTTGAAGAATCCACAAATGTAGATTCAATGCCGAAACGGTTTAGCACTTTCGTCATCACGCGATATGTACCACCGTACACATCGTCGGTCATGACGATATGATCACCAGAGTTAAACAGCATCATAACCGAACTGATTGCCGCCATTCCTGATCCAAATGCAAAACCTGCATGTCCTCCTTCAAGGTCACTGATTAATACTTCAAGTGCATGACGTGTTGGATTTCCAGTGCGCGAATATTCGTATCCGCGGAAATCACCAACTGCATCTTGTTTATACGTACTTACTTGATAAATGGGTGTTGAAACAGCACCGGTCGTTTCATCTCCAACGATTCCAGCGTGTATTAATTTCGTTTTAGGTCTCATCTTTATTCATCCTCCTTTAAAAGATCGTACACATTTTGACTTAAGTACCGTTCACTAGAGTCTGCGAAAATGGTGACGATGTGACTTCCTGGCTTGGCTACTTTCGCTTCTTCTAACGCGGCAAATAAAGCAGCTCCAGATGAACTTCCTACTAGTAAGCCTTCTTTTAAAGACAACTCACGAAGTTTGTCAAAAGCTTCTCGATCCGTCACTGTATGAATGGCATTAAAATAGGATTTGTCCATATACGAAGGTAAGAATTCCATTCCAATTCCTTCTGTATAATGCGATCCAGCTTCTCCACCGTTTAATATAGAGCCTTCTGGTTCTACAATCACTGTCTTAATGTTTGCGTTTTGACTTTTTAAATACTTAGCCGTTCCCATAAATGTTCCACCAGAACCCGCTCCAGCAACAAACACATCAATCTCACCATCTAAGTCACGCCATAACTCAGGACCTAATGTGTGTACATATGTTTCCGGATTGGCTGGATTCGAAAATTGGGAAGGTGAAAAAGCACCTGGAGTTTCCTGAACCAACTCCTTGGCTTTTTCAATCGCACCTTTCATCCCGAGCTCAGTTGGTGTATTTACAATTTCAGCACCAAGAGCTCTCATCAGCGTTTGCTTTTCCATACTAAATTTTTGAGGTACAACAAATTTGACAGTATATCCTTTTCCAATCGCTGCTAAAGCTACACCAATTCCAGTATTCCCAGCAGTGGGTTCGATTATCGTTCCACCTGGAAGTAATTGACCAGACTCTTCTGCATCCCGTAATAATGATAATCCTAAGCGATCCTTTACACTTCCACCAGGATTCATAAATTCGAGTTTAGCAAAGATACGACAATTGTTTGGGATTTCAATATTTTTTAATTCAACAATGGGTGTATTCCCTATTAATTCATGTACACTTCCATAAACATTCATTAAGCTTCCTCCGCAAAGACCACGCGCCATTCATCTTTTTTCATTAGCATATCACGAGCGATGGCTTGTGCGCCTTCTAAACTGTGGTTAGCTGCCCAGCCACATTGGACTTCATTACAAGCAGGAACTTCCGTTGCATTTAAAACATCTTCTAACGTTTTTTCTAATATCATCAAAATCTCGTCAAAGTCGTCATGATTTATTACGGCTAAATAAAAACCTGTCTGACATCCCATTGGACTCATATCCACAACTTTGTCTGTATGATTCCGAATATTTTCAGCCATTAAATGTTCAATAGAATGAAGACCTGCCATTTCCATATGTTCTTTGTTAGGTTGTTTAAAACGAATATCATATTTTAAAATTTCGTCACCATTCGCTCCAAGCTTTCTGCCTGCTAAACGAACATAAGGTGCAACCACTTTTGTATGATCTAAATTAAAACTTTCTACATTCATTTGTTTCATTTTTCAACACTCCTTTAGTTTTTAGTTGCTTCCATCAGCCATACATAATCATTCATACGCTCAAATCGAACTTCAAATCCAGCATTCTTAAATATTGTTTCAAGAATGGAAATGGTTGTATAGTATTCACGTTCCAAATCATCTGCTACGTTGTTAAAACCACGCGTGCGTTCTTTCTTAATTTGGTCTTGTTTTGCTTGTTGTGAAATAAAAACTGTATCGGCAAATACCACTTTTCCACCCTTTGATAAAAGACTTGCATATTGATGGACAGCTTTACCTTTATCTTCATCCGTTAAATGATGAAAAACGTAGGTGCTGACAATTGTATCTATATGTTCAGTTGTTTCAAAAGATAGCAAATCCCCATCCGTTAATGAAATATGAGGAAAACGTTCGCCAGTTACTTTACGCATCGCTGCATTTGGTTCAATACCGATTACCTTGTAACCAGCATCGAGTAACTTAGCAGTTAAATTACCAGTTCCCGTTCCAAATTCAAGTACTGTCCCAAAAGATCGTTCAGTAACCGCTGTTAAAATTTCCTCATATTTATCAAACACATCCCGATATTCCGGATCTTTTCCTGAAACGGATGCATCATAAGAATCTACCCACTCATCGAAAATTTCTACGAATTCACGTCCCACAGTGAACCCTCCTTTTACATACATATTATTCCGACCTGCATACTAGGTATTAGGTTAATAACACTATTTATATCATAGATTTTTAAATTAATCTAATTTTATCTTCTTTTTATTAGGCAATAAAAGAACTCCTCCCTTCGCAATAGCGAAATGGAGGAGCTCGTCTTTACTTAATTCAACTCTTCCCACTCTTCTCTTAAAATACCCATTCGAATGGAGTCATAATAGACATCATTATAGAAGCGAACTTTTCGAATACGTGCTTCCAATGTCATCCCTAGTTTTTCTCCAACCTTAACCATACGCTCATTCCCAGACCACGTCGTGAATCCAACGCGAACGAGTGCCATTTCAGTAAACAATATGGCCATCCACTGTTTTAAGGCTTCCGTTCCATAACCACCACTCCAGTAGGATGGATTAAATATGGTAATCCCCATTTCAAGCCACTTTGAAGGTTCATGTTCCCAATAGTACGAAACGATTCCAATCAACTCATTATTCACTTCAATGCCTCTAATTCGATTAGGTTCAAGATAGTAAGCCTTATTTTTCAAAAATTCTTCATATGTTTTTGGAGAATACGGATAATATGGTGCATCCCATTTTTTCCATTCTGGTGCTTCTTCTTTTGCACTCATTTCCCACAGTGCATATAAATCTGCTTCTATTATTGGCCGTAACTGGACCGTACTTTTTGCTTGAATCAAAAAATCACCTCAAATATACTTTTCAAACCAATCCACAATTTGTTGCAATCTTGCATAACGTAAACTTGGTGTACCTGTTCTTGAAAGATTATGATCCGCATCGGGGAATCTCACAAAGCGCGTCTCTTTTTTCATTTGTTTTAATGTAATGTACAGCTGTTCTGCTTGTTCAATTGGACAACGAAAATCTTTTTCGCTATGGAGAATTAGTAATGGCGTTTCTACATTGCTCGCATATTTTAGTGGTGAGTGATTCCAAAGCTTATCCACATCCGACATGTCCGCTCCTATTTGCCATTCGTTAAAATAATAGCCAATGTCTGAGACGCCAAAGAAACTAATCCAGTTCGAAATGGATCGCTGCGTTACAGCCGCTTTGAAACGATTTGTATGACCGACAATCCAGTTCGTCATAAATCCACCATAACTACCACCCGTAACACCAAGGCGTGATTGATCAATCCATTCATTATCAGCTAATACTGAGTCCAAGCCATCCATAATGTCTTGATAATCATCTCCACCATAATCTCCTCGTACCGAGTCGACAAACTGTTGACTATACCCATGACTTCCTCGAGGATTTAAATACAACACGCCATATCCTTGCGCTGCTAATAAATGCAGCTCGTGGAAGAAGGTATTAGCAAACATCGCATGAGGTCCTCCATGAATTTCGACGATTAATGGGTATTTCTCGCCTTCAACATATCCTGCAGGCTTCATTAACCAGCCATGCACATCGAAATCTTTGGCACCTTTATACATAAGCGGTTCAGCTGCAACTAACTCTACTTCCTCTTCAAAAGCTTTATTAAACGAAGTTAAAGCTTGTCTTTCGCCTGTAGCAATCTTATGGACATATAGTTCTCCAACTGTAGTTGGAGTAGAAACCGTCACCAATGCAAACTCACCAGATTCCGCTACATCATAGCCGTATACATGTTCATCCTCACCTGTCGCAGGATACATTTCACCTTCTAGAGATGCTGCGTATAAACGAACATCGCCCATCGTTGACACTTGGAAATATAAATGATGATTGTTTGTCCAAACAACACTTGGTGCATCCGCTCCTTGCTGATGGTCCGCGACTACTAAATCTCCTACTGGTGCATCAATGCCTTCCGTTAACACTTCTCGAATCCCATTTTCAATGTCATACACATACAGTTCAGTGTGTGTCGCATTTTTAAATGAAGCGTCACTTCCTACAAAAGCGATTTTTGAATCATCCATAGAAAACGCAGCACCACCATAATAGCCATCTTCTTCGATGATTGCCGTTTCTTCTTTTGATTCGATATCAACTAAATACAAAGACTGGCGGAACTCAAAGTCCTGATTTTGAGAACGATTGACATTAAAGACGACTTTCTTGCCATTATGAGAAATTGCTTGTAACCCATACATGTGATTGCCATCCGTAAATTGAGTGACTTCTTCCGTCTCTAAGTCGATATAGCCAATATGCTTGTAAACATCTTGAGGAAGTAATCCTACACCATCCATTTTGTATTTCATTTTATCGACTACAACCGGTTCCGGTTTCTTCTTTTCTTCTTTTTCTGGTTCGTCTGTGAAATTCGTGCCTTCTTTTAATGAAGCTGAGAACCAAATTTTCTTGCCACATGGAGACCATAAGTAGCTACTTACACCTTTTTCAAAAGTTGTAATCTTACGTGCTTCGCCACCTTTAGTCGATAAAACGTAAAGCTGATTTTTTTCATTTCTCGTTGATAAGAATGCCAGGTTTGAACCATCTGCTGAAAAAGAAGGGCTTGATACTCTTTCTTTACCGTGCGTCCACTGCGTTAACTCTTTCGAATCAAGATCTACATGCCATAAATTAGCTTGATATGTATTTTCTTTGTCATCAATCATCGTATGTATAAACACAGCTTCTTTTTGATTCGGTGCCAATGTCGGTTGTGTGACTGACACTAATTTGGTTAAATCTTCAATTGTGAGTTTTCGTTTTGTCATGGTATTTCCTCCTTAAATCTAGTCCTCTATCTATTTCGACAACCGTATTAAATTCCCTTTAATTTTTAGCATGAATTTCCTGTCGTTTTCTTGACATGTCTGAAGTATGTTTGTATGAGGAACTATTGGAGGGTACAACATGATTTGGATTGTAATAGGCATCGGTCTCATTTTAGTAGGATTCATTGGAATCTACTTTTTAATATTCAGATTTGATCGGAAAAAATTAGATGTAAATCATATCGACACACCTTCGTTTGATGGGATTATCTCATTTCTTCTCTTTTTTATCGTCATCATTTTAATTGCTTTATTTCATGAAAAATTACCGAATTGGTTTATACGTCTGGTTTTATTGATCGTTTGTCTTCTTCCTATACTACTTGGTGTATTTTTAATTACTGATGAGATTTCAAAGGGAACCGCCGCCATTTCATAAGATTTCGAACCCAAAGTGATTATTTTTTCCGTTTAGGGTAAAGATGAGGAAATAAAGAGCGGGAGGTTTTTACATGAATTCTTTTGAGTTGCCGCATATTCCAAAATCGTATTGGAGAGAAAAACAAAGTCATCCTGTCTATTCTTCAGTTGATTCGAATGTATCAACTGACATTTTGATTGTTGGAGCAGGTATTGTAGGTGTGACTGCAGCTTATTTATTAGCAAAAGAAGGTGCAAATGTCACGGTTATTGAAGGTAGTAGCATTGCGAGTGGCACGACTGGTTTTACCACAGCTAAGGTAACGGCTCAACATGGACCGATTTATCATCAGCTCATCAAAAATTTTGGAGAAGAAAAGGCAAAATTATATTATCAAGCGAATCAAGAAGCAGTAGAAAACATTCGGAATTTAGTTCAATCACTGTCGATTGATTGTGATTTAGAACAACGAGATGCTATCTTATACGCTGAATTTGAAGAAGGCAAACAGTTATTGCGTGAAGAAAAACAAGCCTATGACACACTAGAAATTCCTGGTGACTTATCAAGTGCAATACCAAGTCTTCCTTTTTCAGTCGAAGAAACGTTGTCCATGTCTAACCAAGCACAATTCCATCCTGTGAAATATGTAGCTGCATTAGTGGAAGAAGCTAAAAAGTTAGGTGCCACATTTTATGAAAATACCAGAGCAATGAAAGTTAAAAATGGAGATACGGTAACCGTAACATTAAAAAACGGATATGAAATGGAAGCAAAACAACTGTTAGTTACCAGTCACTTTCCTTTTAATGATGAAGACGGACTCTATTTTTCAAGACTCGCTCCAAACAGATCATATGTCGTTTGTGCAAAAGTGACAGAGACTAAGTTAAATGGCATGTATATCAATGTAGAAAAACCGACTCGTTCTATTCGTACTGCTAAAGGACCTCAGGGAGAAACCTATATTTTAGTTGGTGGTGAAGGTCACAAAACGGGACAAAACAAAGTAGAAACAAGTAAATCTTACGAAACATTAGCCAATTTTGCTAAACAACATTTTGCTGTCGAATCCATTGACTATCATTGGTCAGCTCAAGATTTAGCTACACTGGATCAAGTCCCCTACATCGGAAAAGCAATGACAGGAATGTCCAACATCTTCGTTGCTACTGGTTTTGATAAATGGGGAATGACAAATGGGACAAACGCAGCCTATTTATTGAAAGACTTATGTTTGAACAAACCAAATCGATATCAAGAATTATTTGACCCAACCCGCTCGAAATTAAAACCGGAAGATGCGAAGAATTTTATAAAAGAAAATTCAAATGTTGCAAAAGAGTTAATCAAAGGGAAAGTGACTAGACCTTCTAACATGTTAGAAGAGCTACAAATCGATGAAGGTAAAATCGTGATGATTGATCATCACAAAACAGGTGCATATAAAGATCATCAAGGAAAAGTTCACTTGGTGAAACCGACCTGCACACATATGGGTTGTGACGTAAATTGGAATGATGCCGAGCGCTCTTGGGATTGTCCATGTCATGGATCACGTTTTTCGTATACAGGAGAAGTACTCGAAGGTCCAGCGGTTGAACCTCTTCATGTTCAGCATATTGAAGAAGAAAAATAAGTAATTTTACTGAATGCGTCCTGATGGGCGCTTTTTGATTTGTCGAAATAGAAGTTGGTTGGCTATTTCTTTCGCTTTCCGCGGATGAAACGCCAGCCTCCTCGGCACAACTGTCTACGCCAGTTGCCCCTGCGGGGTCTTGCGTATTTCGTTTTTCCGCAGGAGTCTACAGAAATAGCCAACCACTTTCCTACTAAAATAGTTTGCAGATTTATGCATGCAAAGGATTATTAAAATACTATTTTGAGTTGGAATGGACTCGGTGATCCAAACATCTGCACAAACTTAAGACTTTAAAGAATAACAGCCAAAATCGCCACTTCACGTGGTCAATACCCTTTCTGCTTTAAAGAATTTAGCAATAATAATGTGTACTCATTTTAAAGCGTCCTGATGAGCGCTTTTTATTTTGGGCAAAAAAAAGAGGATAGGCAGGCCCTATCCCAAAAAGTAAATACTAATTTGACGTTAAAACTGAATCACATCAGGACTGATGTACTTCATGACAACCGGCAAATAGCGACAACAGACTGAAAAAATAGAAAAACATCCATATACGATGATTGTTACAAAAAAAGCGATTGTAACTCCTTGTATCGGTTTGGGCAAACCATGATTTCGTTGAAGTAATACAAGTGCTATCACTAATATGACAATCGACAATACGATTATTTTCATTTTCCTTCCCCTTATCGTCGGAAATCTAGTTGCACAGTTGTGTATACCGTTCACTCTTATAATAGTACTAGATAAGATACGATAAAATTCGCTAAAATGTTGGGAATGTTTTCACATTTGACCATGAAAAATCGACGATTTATAAATAAAATTTCCTAAGCATTCTTTTGTTTAGTTAGCGGCGTTCATATAGTAATATGATGGTAATAGATTACAATACAAGGAGTGCCACGGATGCAGAATTTAGGACAAGTAATAAAGTTAGAAAGATTAAAACGAAATATGAAGCAAATCACGTTGGCACAAGGCATTTGCACGCCTTCCTACTTAAGCAAAATTGAAAACAATTCCATTATGCCTAGCCAAGAAGTCATGGATTTATTACTTGAAAGACTCGAACTTACGATTGCTCAACATACTAATGGAGATGATCAAAGCTACCTGGATGACATAAATAAGATCTATTTTGAAGCGGTTATGAATAAAGATCGTGCATTTATTCAAGAAAAGTTGCAGGAATTAAACGAAGAACAGTACCTCTTTCATGAAGTTTCAAATTATTACACCCATCAATTAATTCTTTTACGGATGTCCTTAATCTTGCCTGATACAAAAGTAAATAAGTTTAATCCCACTATCCCTTTAGTTGACCTTGTGACTGATTTTACCGATTATCAGTCTTTTTTATATTACGTAAACGCTGGGATTTTTTATTCTCAACAAAATAATCATGCGGATTCCTTAGAAGCTTTTGAAAAAGCAATTGAGTATCACAATCTTATTAATTTGGAACCATGGGAAGAGGCAGATTTTAACTACCTTCTAGCTGAGTGTTACTTGGCACATCAAAGATGGGTCATTTCTGTGGAATACGTCCAACACGCGTTGGAATTTTTCAAAAATGGGTTTTACAGTTCTCGTGTAGTCGAATGCTATTTGATTTTATCTATCGCACTTGATAAATCTCATAAAACCGATGAAGCTTATGAGAATTTAGTACTTGCACAAAAAATCTGTACCCAAATGAATTTACACGACCATATTCCTGTTATAAAGCAAGGGTTAGGAACATTATTATCCACTAAAGGCGAATTCGAAGAAGCGATTCAGCATTTCAAAGAGAGCCTTGAAATCCGTTCTGAGCAAAGTCAAAAACTACAGCCCATCTTTTCCTTAATAAAAGAGTATTCAAAGTTAGGACTATCAGAAGAAGTTATTAAATGGGCATCCGAGGGCTTGAACATTTTAAAATCAGAGTCTAGTTCTTCACTAGAGAATTACCATCACCATTTCACGGTATACAAATTACGCAGCGAACAAGCCAGCAACTATGAAAGTAAAACGGTTAAAGCGATCCAATTTTTTAAAGATGTTAAAGATTACAGACATGCTCAAAAATATTCACTCTTTTTGGCCGAGTATTTCACTGAAAACACGAAATACAAAAACGCAGCAAAATACTACGCCTTGTCAAACGACTATTTGTTTTTAAAACAAGACATTACATTTTGGGAAGATTTATAGATTCATTGAGGAGTATCAAGATGAACACATTCGGCCACATCATTAAATTCGAACGAATAAGACAAAATATCAAGCAAGTCCAACTTTCTGATGGGATCTGTACCCCGTCTTATTTAAGTAAGATTGAAAGTAATTCGATAGTGCCGAGTGAGGAAATTTTGGGGCTGCTGTTTGAGAGATTGTCGATAAAACTTTCAAGTTCAAAAACAGATGATAATGAATTTTTGGACTATGTTCGCTCCATTTATTTTGAAGCTATTAAAACCAAAGATAAGATGTGGGTCTCAAAACAACTTGAAGAAATACTTAACACGCATTACCTCTTCAAAAATCAAAGTTGTTTTTATACCTATATCTTAATGGTAATAAGATTGAAGATTATGGTTCAAAAAGTTAACGCAGATACGCTTTCTTATCTATCCTCCATTTCTAATTTTTCGTCAAAATTTGATTCACATCAGCTACTACTCTTCCATTCTTTTAATGGTTATATGCATTATTACAATAATGACCAACATAATGCATTACAATCTTTAGAAAAAGCAAAAACATTTCAAGATTTAAGTAACTTAGAAGATTGTGAATCTGCGGATTTTCATTTCCTATACGGACTATTTAATTTACATAATAATAAAATCATTGTATCTTTAGATTTTCTTTCTAGAGCTCAATCATATTTCAACAAGGAATTACTTCTCTTACGCTCAGTTGAATCTTATATTACTACTGCAGTTGCATACCAAGTTGCATCAAATTTAGACAAACATTTTGAATATTTAACACTAGCAGAGAATCTTGCATTAGAGGGTGATATGAAAGAAAATCTGGCACTTATTTATTTTAATATGGCTACCTATTACAACTTAAAAAAGAACATAATTAAAGCTATTGATTATTATCATAAGTGTCTTCATCTTACACATAATTCCTTCGTGTATATGAAGACGGTCTACTGTATTATCTTGCAAAATTCAATGATTAATAACATTGATGAAGTTCTCAAATGGAGCAAGAAAGGCATAGAATTATTCACTTTGGATCCCGATAAGCTTTCAAAGGCTCTGGATTATCACTTTAAGATTCATTTATCATTACATTCAAATTTCGATAAATTCGAAGATATTGTAACAGAAGCTATTCAATATTTTGTTAAAACTAAAGATTACCGACATGCAAATAAATATGCCATGCTCATAGCTAATTATTTTAATGCTGCAGGCAAATATAAAAAAGCTACCAATTATTATCAATTGGCCACTATCTATTTAGCTAAAAAGGAAAATCGTATATTCATTGAAGAGATATAAAATCAGTTCTTCTATAGGGGTTATATTATGGACACATTCGGACATGTCATTAAATTCGAACGAATAAGACAAAATATCAAGCAAAGCCAACTTTCTGATGGGATCTGTACCCCGTCTTATTTAAGTAAGATTGAAAGTAATTCGATTGTGCCGAGTGAGGAAATACTTTCAATGTTGGTAAATAAACTAAAATTAAACATCTCCCCTTTCGATATGCCTGAATCAGAGTTTATATCCAACTTACAAAAAAAGCATAAAGAAGCTATTCTATTTAAAGACCGAGAAAAAACATCGTTATTACTTCATAAGTTAAATCAAAAAACATATATTTTTTCAGACATTCAAAGCTTTTATGATTATCAATTGATTCTTTTAAGGTTAAATCTAATAACAACTAATATTCAAAACCCTCCGAAGGAATTAATCAGAGCTCTATCTGAATTTAAAATGCACTTTAACAACTATCAAAGATTCACCTTTTACATAAATCTAGGATTTTTAAAGTTTTTTGAAAATGAAATAATGTCTTCTTTAGAAAACTTTGAAAAAGCGTTACTTATTTTGCCAAATATAAAATGTGAAGACTGGGAAATTGCAGATATGGAATATGCATTAGGACTTGTATTATTAATGTCACAACGATATGTCTCTTCCATTGAATACACAAAACGATCTATCACATTTTTCGAGAAACATTTATATTATGCACGCTCGATTGAAGCTTATATTGTTTTATCTGTCGCTTATAAATATTCACAGAAATATGACGAAGCTTCAAAAATATTGAAAATCGCTCAAAATATAGCTAAAAAAACAAATCATACTGAAAACCTTTTACACCTTCACTATAGTATTGGCGCTATCGATACAAAACAAGGAAAATGGGAATCAGCAATTTTTAATTATCGATCATGCTTCGCTCTTAGCAATGATGATCATGATGATTGGAATGCTTCAATTAGCATCATTGCTCTGATAATTGAATATGCAAAACTAAGAGACCTTTCATCTGTCATTGAATGGAGCCAAAGAGGTCTTACTTTATGCAATAATTCAACCGATCCTTTAATAAAAATTAAAGAACCACATTTTTATTGTTTTCTAGCAATATACGGTGAATTGAAAGATTATGAAATAACCCTTATAAAAGGGATAAAGCATTTTGAACAAAAGAACGAATTTCGATTTGCCCATAAATATAGTTTACAACTTGCCCAACACTACATGGAGAATAAACAATACAAAAAAGCAGCATTACAATATAAAAAAGCAAATGACTTTTTAGCATTAAAAGAAAATCGGAAATTCACTGAAGATTTGTAATTAAAAGGTCGCCATCAAAGGAGTTTATTTAAATGAACAAGTATGGGCATTTCATAAAGTTCGAACGCATTAGACAAAATATTAAACAAGTCAAACTTTCTGATGGGATCTGTACCCCGTCTTATTTAAGTAAAATTGAAAGTAATTCGATTGTGCCGAGTGAGGAAATTTTACTGGAGTTATTTAATCGTCTAGATATCATTCAAACACATTCAAGATTTACTGAAGAAGAATTCCTTGAACACGTTCGGTCGATTTATAATAAAGCTATAAAATTTAAAGACAAAGCACGAGTATCTAAATACCTTGACGAAATACTTGAAGAGAAATACCTTTTTGCAAATCCTAACAATTTCTATTCATATATATTAATGCTGAACAGACTAAAAATTATGGTTCACAACCAGCAAAATGATACAATTTCATTTCAAAAATCTATTTCCAAATTTTCTAATGAATTTAACCCCTTTCAGTCGGTGCTTTACTTCACTTGTAATGGCTATTTACATTTTTATAATAATGATTTTCGTAGTTCTTTAAATTCATTGAATCAAGCATTACAATTTCATGCACAGTGTAATTTAAGAGAATGTGAATCTGCTGATTTATATTATTTTTTGGGATTAGTCAATTTACAATTAGATAATATAATAGTCGCATTAGATTTTCTTACAAAATCACAATCCTATTTTAATAAAGAACTTCTATTATTCCGATCTGTAGAAACTTATATAGCCTCAGCCGTTGCATATAAAAGGGCTCAAAATTACGACAAATATCTCAAATATTTAAAGCTTGCAGAAAAAATTGCTATTGATGAGAACATGTTAGAGAACCTAGCACTTATTTATTTTAATTATGCTACGTATTATGCATTAGAAGGCAATTTCAAAAAATCCTTGGTTTTTTACCATAAAAGTTTGGAGTTTACTGCTGATATATTTGTTCAATTGAAAACTATTTATTGTATAGTCTTGTACAATTCAATGCTCTTCGATTTTAATGAAGTTTTATTTTGGTGTGAAAAAGGGCTGGGAATTTATCATTCTGACCCTAATGAAACCTCAAAAGAATTTGTATTTCATTTTCAAGTCTATTTATCTATACATACGGGTTACGAAAATTTCGAAAAAATATTAATGGAAACGATTGACTATTTCGTAAAGAGCAATGATTTCCGACATGCAAATAAATATGCCATGCTAATAGCTAATTATTTTAATGCTGCAGGGAAATATAAAAAAGCTACCAATTATTATCAATTAGCAACTATCTATTTAGCTAAAAAGGAAAATCGTAGATTTACTGAGGAGATATAAATTCAGTTCTACTATAGGGGTTATACTATGGGCACTTTCGGACATATTATTAAATTCGAACGAATAAGACAAAATATCAAACAAGTCCAACTTTCTGATGGGATCTGTACCCCGTCTTATTTAAGTAAGATTGAAAGTAATTCGATTGTTCCAAGTGAGGATGTTTTAAATGAACTATTTAAGAGATTAAATATTGAACCCTCAAAATCGATATTACTAGAAGAAGATTATCTAGAACACATCCGCTCCCTTTATAAAGTAGCTATAACGTTTAAAAATAAAGAAAAAATTTCAGAGTATCTCCAGGATTTAAGTAGAACTCATTATCTCTTTTCAGAACCTAGCAATTTTTATACTTATATTCTGATTTTAATTCGAATGAAATTTATGGTAGGTCATGAAATTCAAGGGAATAACATTCCTGAAATTTTAACAATTTCTAAATTTGCAGATGATTTTAATGCATATCAATCTTTTCTCTATCATTCTTGTTTAGGATATATGCATTACTTTAAAAATGAATTTAGTAATTCTTTACACTCTCTAGAAAAAGCAAACTTATATCATGTCAAGATTAAAGTTGATGAGTTCGAGACTGCAGATTTCAACTATTTCTTTGGCGTAATGAATTTGCACCACAATAAATTAGTCATTTCATTAGACTTGATATCAAAAGCTCAATTATTTTTTAATAAGGAATTATTATTATATAGAGCTGTAGAATCGTATATTACTTCAGCTGTCTCATATAAAAGAGCTTCCAACTATGAAAAATATTTTGAGCAATTAAAACTTGCAGAAAAATTGGCAATTGATGAAAATATGGACAAAAACCTATCATTAATTTATCTTAATATGTCAGCGTATTATAGCATCAAAGAAAACGTGAAGTATGCGATTAATTATAATCAAAAAGTTTTAAATCTAACTTCTGATTATTGGGTTATATTAAAAACTCTTTATAGTTTGGTTTTACAATACTCAATAATCAATAATTACAATGAAGTAATTAAATTATGTAACGAAGGATTAGCATTATACAGAGCTAATTCAAATGAACTAACTAGAGAGTTTTATTTTCATTTTCAAATTCATTTGAGCATCCACTCTAATCACCAAGATTTCGAAAAAATAATCAAAGAAGCCCTTCAGTATTTCTATGAAACAAACGATTTCCGCCATGCGCATAAATACTCTATCCTTATAGCTAACTTTTATTTAGATTATAGGAAATATAAAAAAGCAACTCATTACTTTGCTCTTGCAAATGAATATTTGGCTAGAAAAGAAAATCGTCGGTTTATTGAAGAAATATAATAAAATAGGAAAATACAGTTATCAAGCGTTTGAAGACTAATAAAAATAAAAAGCCAGTAATGATTTCCCGAGGTCTTAGGAAATCATTACTGGCTTCTTGTTATGTCAAAGACACTGGCGGTAGTGTCTAGGCACGCAATCCTAACTTGCTACAGTGTAAACTAGACATCCTTTTTTGAAATCGATTTCATATTCGTTAATTTTCGATTTGGAAACTAAATTCATTTCACGCATCGTTTTCTCTAGTTTATGTCTAGTTACTTTCTTAACCACAAATCTTTCAATTTCTATCTCTACAGATACGAGAGTTCCTAAACTCATATTGCTATTTAAGTCTTCAATCGGTACAACTAGCACATTTGATGCACATGGATATTGCAAAAGTACTGCTAATCCTTCTTCAAAACGATCAAGTGTATATAAATTGCTTGGACTCATTGATAACAGCTCCTTTATGAGATAGTTATTGTATTTTCTAACAATTTCGTGTTTAAATAGTTACAACCTAATCATAATTCGATATGATATAAGAATAAAGAGTTACTTGTTGGGAAACATTTTTTCAAAAAGGTGATTTTTATAGCATTTTTGAAGGAAAGTTTCCCAACTTTTTATAGTAGATATTACTCAAATAACAGTGTAGTCTTAAAGGTGGATATATGAATAATATCGGTTTGCTAATTAAAATGTCACGAATACAACAGAATATGAAACAAGTCACTTTAGCAAAAGGCATTTGCTCCACATCTTACTTAAGTAAAATTGAGAACATCCAGACGGTTCCTAGTGATGATGTGATTCACTTACTTTTATCAAAATTAGGTGTAAAAGTTGATGAGATGACGAATTCAAGCGAAGACAAACTTTTTGAAAGAATCGTTAAAATTTACAAAGAAGCGTTAACTGAAAGAAATATTGATTCAATAAGAGCGAAATTTGATAATGAGTTATCCGATGAAATGCCTTTGTTTTTTAAAGATTCAAAGAAATATTATTTATATATATTATATGTACAGAGAATCAAGCTAATATTAGATCCTTCTGATGAAAATCATGGTAACTTAGTAAATGGTTTTGAACAAATAAAACATAGTTTTGATGATCGAGAAAATTTCATTTTTCTTCTTAATAGTGGTTTGTATTTTCATTTAAATAAAAATTACAAAAAATCCCTATTATTATTAGAAGAAGCATTAAGTATAGTTCCTAATTTTCATATTGAAGATTGGGAAGTCGCTGATTTTTATAATGTTCTAAGTACAACTTATCTAGCGAATAATCAATTATTAAATACAATTGAATATGCAAATAAGTCTTTAAAAATATACAAAGATATATTCTTTTTTAATAGGGCTATTAATAGTTATATAATTATTGGTGTTGCTCACAAAAGAAATAATAATTATAAGTATGCTGAAGAGAATTTTAAATTAGCTAAAAAGATATCAACTGAATTCCATATTACTGATTTTGATGGAATAATTAATAATAATTTAGGCTCTTTGATGTCTGTTAAAGGGAATTCAGATTTAGCAATAGAGTATTATTTTAAAAGTCTTGTGAGTCCATTACAAGTTGAAAATAGACTTACAACTATATTTTCAATTGTTCAAGAGTATTTTAAAATGCAAAAAACTCAATTGGTAATTAATTGGTGTGAGAAAGGTTTAGCACAAATTAATTGTAATGAAATAAACAATCTTAAAGCTTTTAAATATCATTTTAACTTGTACCATAACTTATCGTTAAAGAATAAAGACATGGATCAAATTCTAGTAGAAACAATTTCTTATTTTGAAAAAGTTGAAGATTATCGACACGCACAAAAATATTCAATACTTTTAGCTGAACACTATTCACAGTTGCGAAAATATAAAAACTCATCCCTTTATTATCAAAAAGCAAACGAATACCTATATAAAATAAAATCAATAAATACCTGGGAGGATTTATAATGAAGAGAAAAATTACATTTTTAATTATTGTTGCAATAATTATATTAACGAATTTATCACATTCTAGTGAGGAACTTAGCAGACGTGAGGATATTATTCCAACACCGCTTACAACTAGCTCATCTGACTATAAATAATTATTATAGAAACACCCCCACTTCTCACCGAAAAGTGGGGGTTTTCCTATAAGCTCCTATTCACAATCTTCAAAAAGTCCTCAACATCCTCTAACGTCGTCCTTCCATTAAACGAAATCCGCACAAACCGTCTTGCTGCATCTACTTCGAATCCAAGTGCTTTTATTGCCGAGATGGCTTCTCCGTGACCTATTTTGCAGGCAGTGCCTGTGGAGATAGCAATTTGGTGGCGATTGCATTCGAGCATCATCCACTGTCCTTCAATATGAGGCAAAATGATTCCTTGTATAAATGGCGATTTCTCTTTCACATTTCCGACAAGTTGAATGTCACTATGTATGTTCTTAAATAGAAATTGTTGCAATTCCGAAGCTCGATCATAAGAAGCTTGCTGCTCAGTTGCTGCTAATTTGGCAGCAATCGTGCTGGCAACTATTGCAGGTACATCTACTGTGCCCGCTCTAAATCCATTTTGATGTGTTGTTCCTTCCATCACTGATTCCCAGTGAATGGATGGATTCATATACACCACTCCTACTCCTTTAGGTCCTCCAAACTTATGAGGTGAAATGACAGCTGACGTAACCCCTATAGCATTTATATCTATAGGAAGCTTGCCAAATGCTTGCACCATATCACAATGCACAGGAACTTGATATGCAGCAACTGCTTCCACGCATTCTTTTACTGGCTGTATGGCTCCCATTTCGGAATTGACCAATTGTAAGACGACTATGGCTGTTTGTTCATTCACTTCTTTTTTTATCCACTCGATATCAACGATCCCGTCTTGATTAACCGGAGCATACCGAATGATATAGCCTTCTTTTTCAAGTTCATGCATGGTTATTAACACGGATGCGTGCTCCAAGTATGTTGTAATGATGACGTTGCATGATTTGGGTCTTCCACGCAAAATGGAGCGGATTGCAAGCTGATTTCCTTCTGAGGCATTCCCTGTGAAATAAAATCCACTAGACCTTACATTCAATAACTCCCCAAAGGCAACTTTACAGGAATGAATATATTCAGCTGCTTTAGTTCCGTGATCATGGAGACTTTGTGTATTTCCAAATGCTTGAGATGCAGCTTCTACATAAGCTTCTACTGCTTCTCTTCTCATAGGTGAAGTGGCAGCATAATCCAAATAAATCATTTTTTTATCACCTTTCCGAGACGAACTGCAAATTTATACTTGTATTCACTGTATCTTTATGTCATTAATAGTGTCAAGACAGGTGTAAACTTTTCGTAAAGTTGGTGTAATGAATGTATGATGTTTTAATCATTGGTGGTGGAGTAGCAGGACTTACTTTAGCCTATAAACTTCCCCCTACCTATCGCATTGCATGTTTAACGAAGGATGAACCTACTATTAGCAACACCAATCTCGCACAAGGCGGAATTGCCGCTTCCCTTTCCCCACTTGATACTCCTTCCTCTCATGCGACAGATACGATGTTAGCTACGGCTAACCATGCAAACCCTCACCGAGTTCAACTCCTTGTCAATGAAGGCAAAGATTTGGTCGAGGAACTAATTAGAAATGGTTTACCTATTGATAAAGACATCAAAGGTTACCCAAGTCTCGGTCATGAAGGAGCACATTCTTCAAGACGTATCGTACATGCAGGTGGAGATCAAACCGGTAAAATATTGCACCAATTTTTATTTGAGCAAGTATCTCATAAAATTACCTTACTACCATATCGACTTGCAGTTGAATTTGTCGTTACTGACGGAAGATGCACTGGTGTTGTGGTATTTCATCCATCAGGTCAGAAGGAAACCATTTTCGCAAAACATATAGTCCTTGCCACAGGTGGAATTGGGCAATTATACAGTCATCATTCCAACTCTTCTGTTGCAACAGGAGATGGACTTTCACTTGCTTATCAAGCTGGAGCAGTTCTTGAAGATTTAGAATTTGTTCAATTTCATCCAACAATTTTAACACTGAATGGTCAATCTTGTGGACTTATTTCAGAGGCCGTTCGAGGTGAAGGTGCACATTTGGTTAATAAAGATGGCGTTCGTATTATGAATGCCGTTCATCCTCAATTAGAGTTAGCGCCTCGAGATATCGTCGCTAGAGCAATTGAATGGCATTGGCAAAAGCATGATCCGATTTATTTAGATGCTCGATTCATTGAAGGCTTCGAACGAAAGTTCCCTTCGATTTATGCGAATTGCATGCGTCATCAATTCAACCCACAGATCGATTTAATTCCTGTTCGACCAGGCGCTCATTTTCATATGGGCGGGGTTAAAACAAATGAATATGGAGAAACAACAATTCCACATCTTTATGCCATAGGTGAAGTTGCTTCTACAGGCGTTCACGGAGCAAATCGGTTAGCGAGCAATTCTTTATTAGAAGGATTAGTCTTCGGTGCTAGGTTAGCCGAATGTATTATCAAAAAACCAGATTCACATTTATTAACCTCCGAGAGTAAACATGAGCTACCTAAGTTCATTCCTTACACTTTTGACAACTCGTTACGCCAAAAAATGACGGAACAAGTAGGTATTTTACGATCACATGATGGACTGAGTTCTTTTTTAAAAACGTTTAATGACATCACGTTGCCGCCACTTTCCTCATTATGTTGTAAAGATGTTAAGCTTGCTCATCAATTTATAGCGAGTCGTTTAATCGCGATTTCAGCACTTCTACGAACTGAAAGTCGTGGCGGCCATTACCGTGAGGACTTCTCGATTTCCATAGATGAATGGACTGGAAAAGTAATTGAACAATCAATTCAAGGCGTTCACTATCGAACGCGAGAAACCGCAGTAAAGGAGTTTGTTTAAATGAATACATTGAAAGTTAAAGAAGCATTAAAATTATTTTTACTCGAAGATATTGGGGATGGTGACCTTTCCTCGGTTTTATTTACAGATTCAGATCAAGGAGAAGCCATTTTCCGTTTTAAAGAAGCTGGTATTTTAGCCGGTGTCGAGTGTTTTAAATGGGGCTATGAGTTATTAGATCCTACGATTGAAGTTGAAGTGTTGAAACAAGATGGAGAACGCGTGGAGATTGGTGAAGCAATTGTTCGTATTAAAGGTTCTGTCGCGTCTTTATTAGCCGGCGAACGGGTCCTTTTAAATCTGGTTCAGCGTATGAGTGCAATCGCCACATTAACTCATTCCTATGTTACGACTTTAAACTCTTCACATACGAGAATTGTAGATACGAGAAAAACAACTCCAGGTTTACGGATGTTCGAAAAATATGCAGTTCGTATGGGTGGTGGATTGAATCATCGAAATGGATTATATGATGCGGTGATGTTAAAGGATAATCATATCGCAGCTGCAGGTTCTATTTCTCGAGCAGTGACGCTTGTCCGTTCGAAAGTCGGACATACCGTGGCGATTGAGGTCGAAGTAGAGACAGAAGAACAACTTCTTGAGGCAATCGAAGCCAAACCATCTATTATTATGTTGGATAATCAAACTCCTGAGATGATTTCAAAATGGGTACAACTTGTACCAAATACGATTATTACCGAAGCTTCAGGCGGTATTGATTTACAAAGCTTAGCAAGTTACGGATCAACTGGTGTGGATGTTATATCGATTGGCGCATTAACACATAGCGTAAGTAATTTAGATATCAGCATGAATTTGGCTGTATCGCATAAGGAGGCAGTATTTGCATGATATCCTTACTATCTGAATTAGCCATTGGCGATGCCATGCCAGAAAGCTATTTACAAGCAACCACTGAAGAATTACACGTAAGGGCTACAAAGGCAAAAGCCTTACTTGGAGATCGTTTATATATATTAGGCCATCATTATCAAAAAGACGAAGTGATTGAGTTCGCAGATGCTACGGGTGATTCCCTTCAACTTTCGCAAATTGCAGCTAAACAAACAGCTGACCATATTATTTTCTGTGGTGTTCATTTCATGGCTGAGACGGCAGATATTTTAACTTTAAACGAACAATCCGTTATTTTACCTGATATGCGAGCTGGCTGTTCGATGGCGGACATGGCGAATATCGATCAAACTGAACGTGCTTGGATTGAATTGCAAAAAGTGTTTGGAGATACCATTATTCCCCTTACGTATGTTAACTCTACAGCTGCCATTAAAGCTTTTGTTGGACGGAATGGAGGCGCAACAGTTACTTCCTCGAATGCGGAAGAAATGGTGGAATGGGCACTTACTCAAAAAGGACGTATGCTGTTTTTACCCGACCAGCATTTGGGAAGAAATACAGCAGTTAAACTAGGTATTAAACTAGAAGAAATGGCGATTTGGGATCCAATCAAACAAAAATTAGAGCTGCAATGCGCACTTGAAGATGTCCGTGTCATTTTGTGGAAAGGTCATTGTTCCGTTCATATGAACTTCTTGCCAAAGCATATTGCCAACTTACGAGAAAAAGAACCAGAGCGTAATATCTTGGTTCACCCTGAATGCACATATGAAGTCGTTCAAGCATCTGATTACGCAGGTTCAACGAAATATATCATCGATATGATTGAGGCATCTAATCCGGGCTCTAAATGGGCAATCGGTACAGAAATGAACTTGGTGAATCGTTTGATTTCTACCTATCCTGACCGTGACATCGTCTCACTAAATCCATTTATGTGCCCTTGTTTAACAATGAACCGAATTGATTTACCTCACTTAACATGGGCGTTAGAAGAGCTTGTAGAAGGTCGTATTATAAACCAAATTACTGTTGATGATAAAACAGCTTTCGAAGCTAAAATGGCTTTGGAAAAAATGCTATAGACCTTAGCCCATTCCATTGATTTGGAATGGGTTTTTTTAAACTTGTGTTTTAAAAAACAGAGATCCATAAGAGTGTCTCAGTCTCATATTTAAATGTAAATGAAGAAACTCAGCAATCTTGTATATTAAGATTGCTCGGTTTTTTCAAAATAGATTTAGTTAATTGTTGAAGATTATTGATCGTTATTTACGTGTCTCAATTTAGCATTTTATTTTTTTCTAAACAACGCTGTGAATAAAGCAGATACACCGAAAACTTCATCCGTTTCTCTAGCTTCTTTCATTCTTCTAATTTCAATTTCCTCTAAGCTATCAAAAATGAGGCGCAGTTTTTCTTCTGTAAACCCTAAACCACCATTGAGACTTCTTTGTCTGTACACTTCCCAATCCGTAATATCCGACCCTCCAAACTCTCCCCCTTCTACAAAACAAGTAATGGCAAAGTGACCGCCTGGTCTTAACGCTTTCAATACAAGTTCAATGTAGTTGCTTCTCCGATGAGGAGCTATATGGTGAAAGCAGCCAGAATCGTAGACAATGTCATATGTTCCTTCTTTTATCTGAATATCGAAGATGTTATTGTGAATGAAATTCACTTCGACTGCTCGTTCTTTTGCTCTCTCTTTTGCCCACTCAATCGATTCTTCTGATAAATCCACAGCATCTACTCGGCAACCCTTTTCAGCAAGGTAGATGGCATTCCTGCCTGGCCCACTTCCCAACTCCAATACATTTCCAGGCTTTATGATACCTTCATTAAAATAGCTCACTAAGTTTTCGTCGGGTTTGTTTACAAAGAATGGAATTCCTTTTTCGCGGTTGGAATAAAACTCGTTCCAGAAACCGACAGGCTCTCTTAACAGTGAATCCAACATAAGTAATAAATCATCATTGTTACGAATTGTCTCTTTCAATTACACCACTTCTTTCCTTGTACTATTACATTTTAATCATACTAATAATAGTAGTTCCCATAGTTTCAAGTAGGTTACATTTACATGAATTTGCTTAACTTTTTGGAAGCTTATAACCAGCTTTTATCGTGTTAAATGACTTTTGTAGCTGTTACAACTCCTCTATTTCCCTTTATTAACCATACACCTATTCGCCTCTTTCAAATGCTTCCAAGTGGTCTTGCGTTCGTTTTAAGAAAGGTAGTGAATATTTTTTTATTTTTTTACGTTACAATTATTACAAATTTATTACAACGAATTCCTTATTACATTTTAATTTTTAATAAACAAAGAGAACGGATTACACATCCTTTATACTGTTGTATTTAGAAGTATTGAATACCTCATTAAAAAATTTCAGAAGGTCTAATTGCATCAAAACATTTATTGTAATGTGACCACATAGGGTCGCCAATAAAATAGCTGAAGATGAAGATTTATAGTAATAATGTTGATGTAACAATAAACAAAGGACTACCAATGTAATTGGTAGTCCTTTGTCATTGTGTATTATGTTTTCGCAACTCAGAAGTGAACCCATTACGGCTATTTCTTTCGCTTTAAGAGAACAATGCTAAATTGATGTTATAAGTCGGATAAATTCTTATATGACAAAAATGCACATTATCCAATTCATATTTATACCTATTTCTTTTGATTGGAATGGAAGCGGCGACTCTAGGGGGAATTAGCAAGAGCTTTAGACCCTGGACTGAGCAACCGCGAAGGAAGCGGCTAAAGCCTTGCCCCCCAGAAAGCGTCCGCTGAAATGGAAATCAACATCTTTCCAAATGAACTCCATTTACCAAATATACAATTACATTCACTTAAATTATATTTGTCTAAATCCCGATACGGTGTCTAGCAGTTTCTTCTTTATTTAGCCAAAGCTTGGTCTTTTAATGAACGACGAAGAATCTTTCCTGTCGTATTCTTCGGCAACTCTTCTAAAAACTCGAATTGTCTAGGAATCTTGTATTTCGCTAAGTGCTCTGCACAGTATGCATGAAGATCTTCGCTAGTCACACTCGCATCTTTAACCACTACATACGCATGAACCGTTTCTCCGAAGTCTGCATCAGGCATGCCAATAACAGCAGCCTCTACCACGTCTGGATGAGCGAATAACACTTCCTCTACTTCTCGTGGATAAACATTATAGCCACCTACAATCACTAAATCTTTTTTACGATCAACGATGTAGAAGTAACCTTCTTCATCCATTTTCGCAAGATCGCCTGTGTATAACCATCCTCCGCGAATTGTCGCTTCAGTTTCTTCAGCCATGTTGTAATACCCTTTCATGACATTAGGTCCGCGGACAATCAGTTCTCCCACTTCACCAACTGGCACATCATCACCTAATTCATTAACCACACGATTTTCTACATTGGAAATAGACGTTCCAATCGAACCAGCTTTACGATCTCGATCCAGTGGATTGAAACATGTAACAGGTGAAGCTTCGGATAACCCATACCCTTCTGAAATGCGGACATTGAATTTATTTTCAAAGTTGTGTAGCAATGCAACCGGTAATGATGAACCACCTGAGATAGCTATGCGGATTGTCGAGAAGTCAGATACATCCGAGTCGGGCGTTTGGTACAAGAAATTGTACATCGTTGGTACGCCAGCAAATACCGTTGCTTGTTGAGTTTTTGCCATTTCAAATACATCTTTAGGTGTAAAACGTGGAACTAATAGGATGGTAGCTCCTTTTAGCAACGGAGCATTGACCACTACAGTCAACGCAAATACATGGAACACAGGTAATGTTGCTAGGACACGATCTTCAGCAGTGAATCCTAAGTAATCACCAGTGTCGCGAGCATTTGAGTATAAGTTCTCATGTGTAAGCATGGCTCCTTTAGGACGACCCGTAGTACCAGACGTATAAAGAATGACAGCGGTATCATTTTGTGCCACTTCAACAGGAAGTGCATCTGGAGAAGACGACATCACAAGTTGTGTAAATGATTTTACTTTGTTGCGTAGTTCTTCCGGTAAACCAGCGAGTTTTTCAGTCGTTTCTGGCATCGTTTCACAAATCACATAATTGCTTACTGATGGGAATGCACCGGATGCTTTTTCTACTAAAGGCAATAACATATCCAAAGCAATAATTACTTTTGGTTGGCTGTTATGTATGATATATGAAATTTCATCAGGCGTGTAAATTGGATTGATTGGAATGGCTGTTGCACCTAAACGCATTGATGCATACAAAGAAATTAAAAAATGAGGTGTATTTCCTAATAAGAAAGCAACATGATCCCCTTTTTCTACTCCTAATTCTCGTAAAGCTGAAGCAAATCTAGCAATTGACTGATCAAACTCAGCATAAGAAGTATCTTTACCCATAAAGTGATAGGCTGTTTTAGTTGGTTGTTCTAATGATGTCTCTCTCACACGTTGAACTAAATTCATCGGTATCTCTCCTTATTCGTTGAATGAATACTCATTCATTATTCAATGATTTCATTATATAAGAAATCTTCAGACAATACAACAAGCATCGCGATACCTCACGATGCTTTTACGTGCGCTATATAACGCCATCTGATTAAGAAATAATAAACGACTTGTATGAAGGTAAATGCAACTAACACAAGTGCCATCTCAAAAAGAATTGACACATCAGCTAAGTCACTCCAAATAACTTGCAAGGAAAGAAATGAGAATGCACTATGAAGCATGGCAATACCCCACGGCAAGAAAAATTGTGGGATAAGCTGTCGATTGACGATATTAATCATTTCTTGATCCGTCAATCCCATTCGTTTTAACACAGCAAATTGCTTTTTGTCTCTTTCTAGTCCTGTATACAATTTAAAATATATAAAGCTTCCAGCTGCTAATAACAATACAGCAGCTACCATTAATCCTGTGAATAATAACAATGAAAACGTCGCTCGTATAATTGAATAGTTTAACCCTGGGTTCTCAAAAGAAAAAGGTAAGTCGTTTAACTGGTTTTGATAAATGGATTCAGTCATCTGAGAATCAAGATCAAGTCCAATTGATTTTGTTCGTTCCCATTCAGGAATGTGAAAAGCATAAAAATTAAACCTTGAATCATTCATCGATTGACCTTGTAGTGGTTCATCGATCAACGCGTAATCCTGGTCACTAACAACGACCACATTAGCCCCTAAAATCATAGAAGGAAATAGCATCCTAGGGTAAACACCTTTTACTGAGATGGGCACATTACTTTCCTCTAACACGGTTTGGATACTACTGTTCTCTAAGATCGATAAAGCATTTTCAGAATATGGAATAAACATGGCTTCCCCAGATTCTAAATTTATTAACGGATGACCTTGTGCAACAGCTAAGCTATTGACGTCGGCTTCTCTCAGAATCTCCACTTCAAATTGCGTATAAGAAGAAGTTTGTTTCTTTATTAAAAAAGGAACCATCGAATAAGATAATCCTTCATCTTCTAATTCATTCGTTAGCATTCGAATATGCTGACGTTCTAAAGGATTGTCTAATTCACTCGAGTAAATGAGTCCTAATGGATTTAAATCTCTGTATTGGCCGGTATAAGAAGACAGTGAAGTTAACGTTCCCACTGACAGGAAGGCAACTGTTGATACAATCGTAACAATGAAATACATGCGGGCATTTTCACGTAATTTTACTGCACCCTCTGAAACAGCAATTAAGCGGTATCGGTTCCAATAAAGTGATTTCCTTTTTTGAACTTGATGGTGAAAAAACAACACGGAATGTGTAAAAAAGAAATAGGTTCCTAAAGCCGCTATCGGTGGTAAAAAGATTGAAAGTGTAAAAACGACACGAGTCGATGTAAATGTTGCGGCAGCATAAGCAACCACCAGTAAGACGATGCCTAAAATCGCTTTAAATGTGGAGTAGCTTTGGCGATCATCCGAAGTTAAGTACCCCCGCATTAACTCAATAATGCGTTGCTCGCGAATAAATACAACGCTCGTCATAGCGATGATCACAAACAGACTTAAAAAAGCACCGATTGTTAGGGCAAAAGGTTTAATGGATAAATATAATGGCAAACTCTGAAGTTGAAGCATTTCTCGTACAATCATGAAAAAGAACTTTGAAAAGGCATAGCCAAACAAAATCCCAGTCGCAACAGAAAATGCACCAATAAGCATTGTTTCTAAAAAAACAAGACGATTCAACTGCTTCTTTTCCATTCCTAAAAGAAGCAACAATCCAAACTCTTTTGAACGAGCTTGTAAAAACGCACTCATGGAATAAAACAAGAAAAACAATGTGAAAATATATAAAATAACTTCAGCCACAATCATGCCAGTAGCAGCAAAATCCCCAAAAAAACCTTCATCCATTTGCGGATGAAATAGGAGCATAGAATACATAAAAAACACCATCACTGAGAACATACTCGCCATGAAAAACGCTGCGTAAATTCGGCGATTCCTTATGACATTACGATAGGCGAATTGTCGAAAGGTCATGGACATTGCCTCCAAGAAGCGATAATACATTTAAGATACGTTGGAAAAAAGTCTGTCTTCGTTCATCGCTATAAATCTCGTTGAAAAATTCACCATCTTTAATAAATACCACTCGATCGCAGTAACTTGCTGCAATCGGATCATGTGTCACAACTAGAATGGTTGTATTTTGTTCGCGATTGACTTTCATTAATAATTCCATCACGTCACGCGAAGCTTTTGAATCTAAATTCCCTGTAGGTTCATCTGCTAAAATGAATGCAGGTTGATGAATAAGAGCGCGACCTATAGCCGTACGTTGAGCTTGACCTCCCGAAATTTCATTCGGACGTTTGTTTAAGATGTTTTGTAAGTCTAATTTTGATGAAATATCGGTTAGCCTTTTTTGCATTTCAGCAACCGAATGACCATCTAGGGTTAAAGGCAACACCATATTTTCTTCAACCGTGAGCATTTGCATTAAATTAAAATCTTGAAAAACAAATCCGAGCTGTCTCCGTCGAAATAGAGCCAGCTCGTTTTTTGTCATTTCTTCAGGACGCATTCCATCAATCGTCACATAACCGGAAGTCGCCGTATCAATGGTAGAGATAATATTTAACAACGTCGTCTTCCCACTACCTGACGGACCCATCACAGCAACAAATTCACCTTTGTTCACTTCAAAACTTAATTGGTTTAATGCTCGGTGCGTCACTTTTCCCTCATAGACTTTCGTCACATCTTCCATTTTCAATATCGGCATCTTCTGGTTCACCTCTCTTGACAGCGTCTTGATTTTTAAATACAACAGAAACCTTCGTTCCCATTTTAGGTTCGGATTCAATCATGAGTTCATGACCTAGCTTCTCACAAATTTCTTTAGCTAAGTACAAACCCATACCTGTGCTTTCACCCGTTTTACGACCATTCTCACCTGTGAAAAAGGCTTTCGTTACTCGTGGTAAGTCCGCACTTGGAATGCCAATCCCTTCATCCCTAACGGCTAATAACACATATCCATTTTGACAACTTGCTTCAATGAAGACTTTCTTTCCTTCTTCAAACGTATATTTCACTGCGTTCGTTATAAATTGACCTAACACAAAACGCAACCATTTAACATCTGTTGTAATTACATATTTCTCGTCAATTGTAATAACGGGATAAACATGATGGGTAATAAATAACCGTTTATGCTCAGAGACTACTTCAGAAACGAGTTGCTTTAACTGTACTTGTTCCACTTGCATATCCTGTTCAAATGTATCAATCCGCGCATTTATTAACACGGAGTCTAATCCACGTTTTAGACGATCAATTTCTTCTTGTAAACTCTTCTTATTCACTTCTCCATCTTCTTGTAGCAATAACTCCGCCACAGAAAGAGGGGTTTTCATTTGATGAACCCATTGATTCATAAATTGTAAGTGTCTGTTTTGATTCGCATAGAGAGCTTGAACTTCATTTTGATATAGTCGGTAAAGGCTTTGACTAAAGATTTCCACTTGTTCTTGTTCAGGTGATTTCGCATTGTGTTGCAATGCCGCTTCCATTTCAATCGGCTGCGACAATATCTTTTGGTAAAAAGAATATCGTTTTACATAGCGACCGACTAAAAAAGACAAAATCAACATGGTGCTAATGACAACTGAATAAATCGCTGTATCAATATTTCGAAATCCATCTAACCAATACAACGACATGATAAATAGCACTAAAATAAACTGAAATAGCACATAAGCCATATGCTCCTTCATAAACAATCGAATATTCATGATGATTCCTCTTTGCTTAGCACGAATCGATATCCTGCGCCTCGAACCGTTTCAATTGTAGAAGTGATACCGTAGTCCTGTAATTTTTTTCTTACACGCGTCATGTTAACGTTTAACGTATTCTCGTCAACAAAAGCCTGATCATCCCAAAGTTCCTCGAGAAGCTGTTCACGCGTTACGACTTTTGGTGATTGCTCCATTAGTAACTCGAGAATCGTACACTCCCTTTTTTGCAACGGGATTTCTTGGCTTTTCGTATGTAATTCCATTCGCTCTAAATATAAACAAAGCTTACCAAGTTTGATTGTTCGTTCTTCTTGTTTTGCTGCATACTCTCCGTAAGTGCGTCGTAAATGACTTCTTATTTTGGCTAGGACGATTTCGTAATGGAAAGGTTTCGTAATGAAATCGTCTCCTCCATTTTCGAGTGCAAACACTTGGTCCATATCTCCAGACCTTGCAGATATAAAAATGATTGGACAAGTGGTTTTCAATCGGAACTGACGGCACCAATAATAGCCATCATAAGAAGGTAAGTTAATATCCAATAGTATGAGATGCGGATCAAAGGCTTCAAACTCTTCTAAGATATTATCGAAGTCATCAACCGTTTTTACCTCATACTGATATTTACGCAACGTATCGGCAAGTAGCGAGGCAATTTTACGATCATCTTCTACTATATAAATCCGATGTGACGTCATATGTGCCTCCCCCTTTACTCTTTTTCTTTATTCTACCAAGAAATGTGAAAACCGCCAATGTGGCTCGAAGTCTATAGATTGAAAGGATTCTATATATGTTTGTAAAATCTCTACCTTTTGATGACCGCTGAAAGCGTCCACAACTATGGAAATCAACATTTTTAATTGTCTAAAGTAAAAAGAGCCTGACCTAAGTCAGACTCCCCAGTAATACTTAATAAATTAATTGTAAAAACTGTTCTTTCGTTATGCCGCCTAAATAGGTTGTGATATCGATATCACCTAGACTTTCAGTGATTGCTGATTTTTCGTAAGCTGTTCCAACTAACAAGGCTTCTATGTCAGCAACATCCCCAACACCGAAGAAGTCGCCATAAATATGTGCATCTTCAATGACTCCATTTTTCACTTGCAGACGTACATCGATACCGCCAACTGGGAATCGTTCGGAATGCGACATATTAAATGCCGGAGACTTCCCATAATTCCATTCCCAATTTGCGTAACGCTCTTTTGAGAGCACGTGAATATTCGCCCAGTCTTCTTCTGTTAGTTCGATCGTTTTCACTTCTTCTTCTCCACCAAAGATCGAGTGAAGCAATTTCAAACGGAAATCATCAATACTAATAGGTTCTTCGATAAATTCCATAATGTTCGCTACACGACTACGAATGGATTTGATTCCTTTTGACTCAATTTTGTCCTTACGCACTTTTAACGCAGAAACAACCGCTTCAATTTCTGTATCAAACATTAAAGTACCATGACTAAACATACGTCCTTTGGTTGAGAATTGAGCATTACCAGAAATTTTTCTTCCACCAGCTAAAATATCATTTCGTCCCGATAACTCTGCATCCACGCCCATTTCTTTTAGGGCGTCTACAATCGGTTGAGTAAACTTTTTAAAGTTTCGGAAGCTATCTCCATCATCTTTCGTCAAGAAACTAAAATTCAAATTACCTAAGTCGTGGTAAACAGCCCCACCACCTGATAGTCTTCTCACGACATGAATCCCGTTCGACTCTACATAGTCAGTATTGATTTCTTCGATTGTGTTTTGATTTTTACCAATGATGATTGAAGGTTCATTGATATAGAACAGAAAATATGAATCTTTATCGACATCCATAGTTTTTAGCGCGTATTCCTCAATTGCTAAGTTAATCCGAGGATCTGTGATGCCTTTATTATCAATAAAATACAAATTGCATCTCTCCTTTTAAAGGTTCTACATACACTATATATGAATAAAGAGGTTTTGTATTGACATTTGATGAACTGTTATAATACACTATAACTAATTAGAACAGTATTAGTACAGAATAGAAAAGGAGGTTAATCTGATGATTGAAAATGTAATCGAGTTTTTTAAAAACCTACCTGCTAAACAATGTGCACAATGTGGAGAAAAAATCGAAGAACAGCATGAATGTTACGGCAACACTTGTGACACATGTAACCAACTTTAAACATAAAACAGCCGTCCAGGACTCCCCTCCTGAACGGCTGTTTTTTTAAGCTTCTTGATTTTTCGAGAAACGATGCTTAAACAATACATTGAAATAATAAATGGTTAATACGACAGCACTGGTAAAGAATATCAGCATAATACCATTATTCCATTGGATAAAACCTATATCTGTTGAAGAGATTGCGGCTTTGAATCCTTGAACTGAATAGGTCATAGGCAACCATTGGTTAAAAATTTGCAATGGTTGAGGAATCAGTTCGAGAGGAAATGTACCAGCACTCGTAGTTAATTGTAAAATTAGCATCAAGATTGCTACAAATCGTCCACTGTCCCCTAAAATGGATACGAGCATTTGAACAATTGCTAAATAAGTAAAACTAGTTATGACCGCAGTCACAATAAACCAACCTAAATTAACTGGTTCGAGTCCCAAACCAAACAGTAAGATAGCCACAGCAAGCAATGCTTGTATCACTCCTATTACTCCTAAAACGACCATTTTACTCGTTGCCCATGCCCATCCACTTGTAGGTGGGATTGCTGATTGGACAAGTGGGAAAACGATTGAAATCATAAGTGCACCTACAAACAGTCCAAGTGAAAGGAAATAGGGTGCAAAACCTGTTCCATAGTTGGGTACATGATTGACTGCTGATTTTGTTACATCAACAGGTGAGGACGCCATTTCAATGGTGTCCTGATTTGCATCTATTTTTCCCGCTTCAATAGAAGCTTCTTCTAATTTTTCACTTAAAGTGTTCGATCCTTCACTCAGTGCTTCAGTGCCCTCAATCAACCCACTTGAACCTGCGGCAAGTTCATCCGTTTTTAAAGCAATTTCTGAAGCACCTGAATTTAGCCTACTAGATCCTTGTGCGAGTTCTTGTAAACCACCCGAAAGTTTTTGGCTTCCAACCGATGCACTGGCCATTCCCTTTTGTAAATCATCTAACTTAGTTGTTAATGTACTAGTTCCTGTTGCTAACTTAAGAGCTCCATCATTTAATGCCTCGGAAGACTGTGTTATTGTTCCAAGTCCTTCTTCTAATTCTACATGAGCCGATAATAGTTTCTGCGCACCCGTAGATGTTTGATTCATTCCTACTGATAGTTGTTCAGTACCACCTTTAAGTTCACCTAATCCATTGGAAACTTGTGTACTTCCTTGTTGCAATTGATCAAGAGCACCTTTTAGAGCATCTTGTTGTTCTTTTGGTAACGTTTCTAAAATTGGTGTCATTTGATTGGTTAAAGTTTCGAGCCCAGCAGTAACTTGAGTTGATCCTTCTGCCAATTTCCCGACGGATTGATTAGCAGTAGCAGTCCCATTAGTTAGTTGACTAATCGCTTCTACCAGTTGCTGCTCTTTTTCATTTGTCATGGTCAAGCCATTTGATACTTGCGCAACACCTTTCGTATAGGAATCAACACCAGTCTGTAGTTGACTTGCCCCGATAGATAATTTGTCTGCACCTTGGTAAAGCTGGCTTGCCCCAGAAGAAAGTTTTCCAATACCAGTGTTTAGTTCATTGGCACCTTTTGAGGCTTCAATAGTTCCTGAAGCTAATGAGGTCGACCCATCAGCTAATTCAACAGAGCCACTCGCTAATTTTTCTAAATATCCTTTTAAATCTGTCGCTCCAACCGTAAGTTTACTGGCTCCATCAGTTAATTTCCCTGCGCCATCTGCAGCTTCTCCAAAGCCATCACCCATTTCCATTAACGAATCAAACAACTTATCCGAGTAGCTTGCAACTACCTCTTTATTCACCTCGGCACGAATTCGTTCCATCGCCGTATCACCAATTTGTGCTGACAAGAAATTAAAACCTTCATTTGGTTTGTATTTAATCAATAACTTTTCTGGGTGCTCGTCGAGAAGTGTGGTTGCGTGTTGTGAAAAGTTTGAAGGAATCTCAATCACCATGTAAAAGTCTTGATTCTCAAGTGCTTCTTTGCCTTGTTTTTTAGAGACTTCAACAAAATGAAATTGTTCACTTTCTACCAGTTTCTTTGTAACATCTTTTCCTATTGATAATTGTTCACCTTCTAGTAACGCACCATGGTCTTCGTTTACAATAGCAACTGGCAAATCACTTAGTTGTTCATACGGATCCCAAAAAGCCCACAAAAACATACCTGCATACAGAACTGGAATCATCAGCACTGCCAAAATCGGGATGAGTAATTTTCGGTTTTTAAAAATATTAATAAATTCTTGTTTAATCAAAGTAATCCTCCTAGTACTTATTGACCGTTTTGTTCAAATGGTCACTTTTGTTTAAAAAAAGAGTCTCACACATTGAGACTTTTAAAAATAGTATCTTGAAATACTGCAATAATCTTCTCTTCGGGTAGAGGTTTTTCATGTGTTACTTGCCACTCAACTGCAAAAGCCATATATGCTTTAAAAAGAAGATATGCAACTAATTGAACGTCGACACGTCGAATTTCTTTCTTTTCAATTGCACGTTCAATATGTTCTGCAATGTAATGGACGATTTCTCTCTCGACTTTAACAAGAACTTCTTGGACAACCGGTGTTTGCATTTCTTTTTCTTCTGCGATTAATTTTGACAATAGTGCATGACTTTCTCTAAATTCAAGCATTTTCATCAAAACTAAATGCGCGTTTTCTTGAAATGACTTATGTTCATTAATCACTGCATCTTTTTCTGCTTTCATTTGATTAATCATAGTAAACACTATTGCATGAAAAAGATCTTCTTTATTATCGAAAAAAGTGTAGATGGTACCTTTTCCAACATTCGCGATCTTTGCGACTTGATTCATTGTAGTAGCTTTAAACCCAAAGAGCGAAAAAGATTTTGTTGCAGCTTCTAGTATTTCTTGTCTTCTGTCCAAATTTCAACACTCCTAATAATAAATGACCAAAAAACCATATCGGTCAATTAGTCAATATTCTACATTACTTATTCACTTTTTGCAATGTAGAAATTTCTTTAATTGGATTTATTGCAGCGCGAGGTTTTCAATGTGTGTTTATAATAGTCTGTAAAAAAATAGACAACTCCTAAGAGTCGCCTATTGACGTTATTTATTTAAAAACAATTCCTCAATAATTTCATTTCCAGCCGCTTTTCCTTGGTCCACACAGTCTGGTAATCCTAGACCTTCATATGAACTTCCAGCGAGTTTTATCATTGGGTAATGCTCTTCTAGTTCTTTTTTAGCTTTAGCCACACGTTCTTTATGGCCAACCATATATTGAGGAGAAGCTTTCTTCCATCTTGTCACAACAGTAAATAATGGATCTTCCTTTATTTTCATCGTTTGCTTGAGGTCAGAAAGAACAATTTTTTCAAGTTCGCTATCTGATAACTCAACAGTAGACTCATCCCCTGGACGACCAACAAATCCTCGAAGTAGTACATGACCTTCAGGTGTCGTCGTTGGCCACTTCCTGTGAGTCCACGTGCAAGCTGTTATCGAATAATCACTATTTCTCGATACTAAAAAGCCAGTACCTTCATTTTCTTGACTCACCGTATCTTCTTTAAATGCCATGGCAACTGTCGCTACAGAAGTTGCTGGCATGTCTTGAAAATCAGTCATCAGTCCATGTTCTTCAAATACTGGAAGTGCCGCGAGGTGTGGCGTAGCAAAAATGACTCCATCGAAGAGCATTTCCGCATCATTATTAAGGAACAGATTTACTTGTTCTCCTACTTTCTCAAAACGGTCTACTCGAACTCCCTTGATCACAGAGCTCGGTTCGAGTTGTGCTTCAATGGCCTCAACAATGGTTTCTAATCCATTTTTAAACGTACGGAAAATACCTTCTTTGGATTTCTTGACAGGCTGTTTAGGGGCTATTTTCTTCGAACCGATTATTAAACTACGATGTTCCTGTTCTAGTTTATAAAACTGTGGGAACGTGGCTTGGAGACTCATTTTATCAATATCTCCAGAATAGACACCTGCTAATAATGGCTCGATTAAATTTTCAACTACTTCACCGCCAAAACGTCTACGTAAAAATTGTCCGACGGATTGGTCACCTTTCACTGAAGCTTTTGGTAAAACAAAATCACCCGCTGCACGTAATTTCCCGCTCCATGAAAACAATCCAGATGTAATGAATGGCGAGATTTGTGTTGGAATCCCCATAACAGATCCACCAGGAATAGGATGAAGACCGTCATTGACCAAAATATAGGCTTGTCCTGTAGCGTTCGCGACAAGTTGATCACTGATTCCTAGATCTTTAGCAAACTGTCCAAAACTTTTTTTGCGTTCTAAAAATGAGTCTGGTCCGCGTTCAATAACAAACCCATCACGACGAACAGTCTGGATTTTCCCGCCAAGTCGGTGAGAAGCTTCGATTAAGATTACTTCAAGTGGATATCCTTTTTCTTTTGCTTCTTTTTGTAAATAGAATGCGGCCGCTAAGCCCGTAATTCCGCCTCCTATTACAGCTACTTTACGTTTTTCTCCAGACACGGTCATCATCACTTTCGAGTTCAGTTTAGTTATTTCTTATTCAAATGTTTTAAAACAACATCTGTCATTGCATCAATAAATAATGGTTGAGTATTCGGCATTTCAGGACGGTAATAGTTAACGCCAATTTCATCTGTCACGACTTTACACTCATAATCATTATCAAATAGTACTTCCAAGTGATCTGTTACAAATCCAACTGGTGTATAAACAAAAGATGTATATCCTTTTTGTTCATGTAACTCGCGAGTCAAATCTTGTACGTCAGGACCAATCCAAGGTTCAGGAGTTTGACCTGCACTTTGCCAGCCCACTTCATAGTTTTCAATGCCAGCTGCTCGTGCGATTAAATCCGCTGTCTCTTTTAACTGTTCTGGGTATGGGTCACCATTCGCAATGATTTTTTCAGGTAATGAGTGAGCAGAAACAATTAAACACGCTTTTGCACGTTCTTCAGGAGACATAGCATCAAACGTTCCAGATACTTTCTCCGTCCAATATTGAATGAATTTCGGCTCATCATACCAACTTTCAACTGAAGTAATATGTAGACCGCCAAGTTTTTCAGCAGTCTCTTTTGCACGTCCGTTATATGACTTAATAGAGAATGTTGAGAAATGTGGAGCTAATACAATCGAAACAGCCTCTGTGATGCCATCTTTGTGCATTTGTTCTACTGCATCTTCTACGAACGGTTCAATATGTTTAAGACCAATATATAATTTAAACTCTATGTCATCTTGCACTTCATTCAAACGACTACATAATGCTTCAGCTTGGTCATCTGTAATTTTAGCTAGTGGTGAAATTCCACCAATGGCCCGGTAGCGATCTCTTAAATCCGTTAAAGCTTCTGGACTTGGAGGACGACCATGACGAATATGCGTATAATAACGTTCTAAATCCTCTTCTTTGTATGGCGTTCCATATGCCATGACAAGCAATCCCATTGTTTTTTTAGACAACTTCATCACCTCATTAATTATTTTCAATCTTCATTTTGACAGGTTCAATCTCAACTTACGAACTTGAATATCTTATGAATGTGCTTTCATCTGCGAACGGCTGTAATCATGAATAAATGCTGTTAATCGTTTTAATACATCAGGATTTACTTCTGGGAAGACCCCATGTCCTAAATTGAAAATATGACTTTGGTGATTCACACCTTGATCAATAATTTGTTTAGCACGTTCTTCAATTACAGACCAATCAGCTAATAATAATGATGGATCTAAATTTCCTTGCAGCGTTTTCGTTAGTCCCATTCCGCGAGCTTCTTCAATCGATAAACGCCAGTCTAAACCGACAACATCAACTGGAAGGTCGTGCCATTCTTTTGCTAAGTGACTTGCACCAACACCAAATGTAATGACTGGAACACCTAACTCTTGAATTGAGCTAAAGATGCGAGTCATGATTGGTTTAATGAAAATACGGTAATCTTCTACATTTAACGCGCCAACCCATGAGTCAAAAATTTGAATCGCTTTTGCCCCTGCATTCACTTGCGCAGTTACGTATACAATGATCATATCTGCCAGCTTGTCCATTAACGCAAACCAAGCTTGAGGTTCTGTCACCATAAATGATTTTGTTTTATTGTAGTTTTTTGAAGGTCCGCCTTCAATCATGTAACTAGCTAAAGTAAATGGTGCTCCTGAGAATCCAATCAACGGAACATCCAATTGTTCTTCTGTCAAAATTTTAATCGTTTCAAGTACAAAAGGAATATGATCTTGTGGAGACAGCTCTCCTAGTTTCTCTACATCTTGAACTGTTCGAATCGGATTAGAAATAACAGGACCAACGCCTGCTTTAATTTTTACATCCACCCCAATCCCAGGAAGAGGCGTCACGATGTCTTTGTATAGAATTGCTGCATCTACATCGTAGTTTTCTACAGGCAATCGTGTTACATATGCACATAATTCAGGCTGATGTGTTATTTCTTCTAATGAATATTTTTCTTTAATTTTTCGGTATTCGGGTTGTGAACGTCCTGCTTGACGCATATACCAAACCGGAGTGTAATCTACTTTCTCACCTTTTGCTGCTCTTAGGAATGTGTCATTAATCTTTCTCATAAAATTTGTATCCTTCCTTTCACTTACACATATTGGTTAAGTAACTCGTTATATTCGTTCTTAATATAGACTTTCTCTTCTATATTGTATAGTTATCGAGGACAATTGTCATAGAATTGTCTTGAATAGAAGACATCATTTAGTCAAAGAGTTGTTTTAAGTATTTTTAATAGGGGAAGATTATACTGTAGATAGAGATATGGAGGGATTACAATGAATATTTATTTAACTTCTGGAACACCTGAATTTATGCTTTCATTAAAAGAAAAACATGCCAACGAAAAGATGGTTGTTCTTCATGGTGAAGGAAATGCGGTGTTATTACATGAAACGTCTGGAGCAACAGTCTTTCAAACACCACGAAAATATGAAATCATTGACTCGTCAGGTGAATTAAGTGATCAGGGCTACTTCGTATTCAATAACATTCCTGTAACAGATGAAGGTCGTCCTATTTTCGAACATCGCTTCAAAAATCGTGCACGTGCAATCGAAGATGAACCAGGATTTATTGCCATCCGTGTTTTGAGACCTATTGATACGGATACATATGTCATCTTGACTGAATGGACAGGACCTGGATCATTCGAAGCGTGGCAAACATCTCAAGCTTATAATAAAGCACATGAAAAACGTGGTACAGATGAAGGAATTGATAAGAGACCTAATATTTTTTCAAGCGCTTCCTATGTAACGACCTATCGAACTGCTCCAAAAAAAGAAGAGGAATAAAAGAAAAGAGTCGACCCTTTGTGGGTGGACTCTTTTTGAATATATAAACAAGGTCATGAAATAAAGTTATTGCACAAACTCGGTGATTTATCAGTCAAACGGGTAGGATTAAAAAAATAAATGTTTTGTCGGTCGAACCGTACTCTTTACCTTTACCGTACACATCAAACAAAGACTTACATATTAGCCATTAATCGTTTCGCAATTTGTTGATATTCATCTGGTCCAATCCCTGGCGCAAACTCCTCTGGTAGATCATCTAAGTCTGGAATTTTCCCACCTTTCGGAATACCTTCTTGTACGACAAGAGGCTGGCCACTACTTGGATTATCCCCTTTCCAAATTTGGCGAATATCTTTATATTGCCCTTCATCGTTCCAAGTAAACAACACATTGCCTAGTCCTTGATCCTCATACTTAACTGCATGATCGAATGCACGGTTATCTAAGTTTGGTATCGGCAACATTCTTGTGATATCGACTCCCGTTGCCATTTCAATTGCTTTTGCATAAGCAAGAATATGAGTCCCCCCACGGACAAGAAGATATCCAATCATTTCCCTTGCTGTTTCATGGCTAGTCATTTCATAAACACGCATTTTGTGTGTGCGTGCTCCACATTCCAGGAAGAAATTATGAAGCAAATCTAAAACTAAGTTCCCACTCGAAAACACATAATCTCCACGCCATGCATTCCCCATTGAATCTCCTGCTAATGAAGTTTGTGCTGTTGCAATGAGCGAATAAGTATTTCGTAAATCTTTGCCGTTTTGCAATGGGGCGACATTTGGATCTCCATCGAAGGAGATGCCTTTTTGCAATAAATTTATGGTGTTTGAAACAAGTTCAACATGACCGAACTCTTCAGCTGTAATGGATGCAACCAAATCATAAAAAGGCTTAAACTTGTTTTTTTGACGGAAATTAAACGACTGATACATATAATTATTTAATGTCGACATTTCCCCAAACTTTCCGCCCAGTAATTCTTGCACGGCTGCGGCTGCATTCGCATCCCCATATTCCGGTGCTGGAAGGTCGATGATTAACCTATTGACTCGTTTAAAAATGAATGTTCCTCCTTATCAATTACTTAACAATGGAACCCACTTCCATTGTTTACTATATGTCGAAATATACGGGAACATGTTTTTAATTTCCTAAAGTTACCCAAATAATTTGTTGGGATCGGACAAAAAAAGGAGTTCCATTTTTCTCGACAACAATATGATCAGGTAATACTTTAGTTAATACACCTTTAACGATGCTGTTATTGGTTACTTGGACCACAATATTATTCCCCACTACTGAAGTTAACGTTTGATACACATACGGATCGTAGGCACTTACATACTCAACAGTTTGTTGCGCTTCGCCATTCATTTTCATTCCACTCCTTCCGCTCAATATTCTTAGTGTATGAATTTAGAGATAATTGGTGAAAGATTATGAGAGAAATAAATGGCACATGGACAAATAACTTATCAAAAATTAAATGTTTTTTAGGGGATCTCTGTTATTTCCCATAAGAAGTAGTTATCCCGGGTTCGCTTATAAGAAAACGTTGATCAAAATTAAAAACAGGTAGAGAAAAACGCGACATTTTTCTCCACCTGTTTTTAGATTCAATTTATGTTTATGAATGCAATATCCCATGTCGATTCGCGTAAACGGCTGCTTGCGTTCTGTCTGTTAACTCCAGCTTCGCTAATATATTACTGACGTGCGTCTTTACTGTCTTTACACCGATAAATAACTTTTCTCCAATTTCTTGATTGCTTAGACCGTCACCTAAACATTTAAGAACATCAATTTCGCGTTCAGTTAAATCATCATGAAGCATTCGATCTTTCGGTCTCAACTTCTTCATCATTAAGTCCGTCACTTTAGGAGCAATGGTCGCTTGACCGTTTACCGCATCTCTCACTGCTTCTGCAATTTTTTCTGCAGGTAGGGTTTTCAATAAATAACTAAAAGCTCCCGCTTCGAGTGCAGGAAAAACTTGTTCTTCATCGTAATAACTTGTTAAAATCATGATTTTACAAGTCGGATGGAATGCGAGTATTTCTTTTGTTGCCTCAATGCCATTTCCGTTTTCCATGAGTAAATCCATTAACATAACGTCCGGCATATGCTCTTTGGCTAATGCAATGCCTTCCATTCCACTTTTAGCTTCCCCAACCACTTCTATTCCAGGCTCTGTTAAAAAGTAAGAAACGAGCCCTAATCGAACCATTTCATGATCATCCGTTATCCCAAGTCGTATTGGTTTCATTCATCAGATCCCCTTTACTAAGTTGACACGGAATATGAAAAGTCCATTCCGTCCCTTCTCCCTCTCGCGCAAACAATCTTGCGGTTCCACCGATTTCTTCACAGCGTTCTCGAATGGTAATTAACCCGTATGACGTTTGTTTTTTCTTTGCTGGATCAAACCCTTTGCCATCATCACGAATCATAAGCGAAAATTGATTTCCAGAAACTTTACCAGCAATTTTCACCTGCTTTGCTTCCGCATGTCTCAAACAATTCGCCAGTACTTCTTGAACCATACGATAGACATGCTCTTCACTTCCTTGAGATAAGCAACAATCTTCTGGAAAGCGAAATTCGAAAACCACATCCGTTCTTGATTCAAGTTCAGCAATCAACTCGGAAATAGCCGTATATAAAGATTTATTTTGCAAATCCATCGGACGCAAATGCAGCAATAACGCACGCATTTCATTTAGCGTTTTAACAGATAGAACGGACATTTTCTGAATGAGTGGTACCGCCTGAGCAGGTTGACTACTCGCAGTCCGTTCAGCTGCAGAAGCCAACATCGATAAAGCAAACAATTGCTGACTCACTGCATCATGTAATTCCCTTGCAATTTTTTGACGTTCTTCTGTCATAGCTGCTTGCTCCGCTTGTTTAATCATTGTGACATTTTGATCCACCAAGCGTTGCAACGATTTTAGTTGCCCATTCATTTGCTCCGCTAAATCATTAAATCCATCTTCTACAAGACCAATTTCATCTTCCTTTTGAACAGCTAATCTTGATGTGTATTTCCCATTTTGCAATTGTCCAAATCCAGCGAGAATATCTGTCATTCTCGCTGATAAATCTGATCCTGTTTTATTCCCATACCATACGCCCGTACATAAGACGACCAGAAAAGTAATACTTATAAATAAGAGCGACTCATATACCGAAAGTTGAAATGTGGGCATTAGTAAAACGAAAAGCTGAATAAGGACAAACAAGATGCTACTAGATAAGAAGGCTATTTGAAGTGCTTGTTTTATTAATAAAAACCGGATTGAAGTCATATAAACGCCCTTCCCTAAACCCTTTTGATCTTCGCATCGAGCACATGATAATCTACAAACAGTTTGACACGTCGTTCTGCTTCTTCGTATCCAGGCGTTTCATATTCCACTTCTGAACGCAGTCCATTTTCTTTCTTATCGAGAATATCTGTACTTAACACGTTGGATTTGAATGTTACTTTAATCGCAACATCTTCATCCACCAAAATCTTAACGTCTCCCACATTCCCACTCAACTGTATGGGTGTCTCTCCCAACGGAATATTTGCTTTTGAAAAATCAAAGAAAAACGAACCAATATTCACCACTCGATTCATGGGAACGACTTCCCAACCTTGTTCTTTAAATTGAAGTGATTCAACGGCCCTTCTCTTCTTTTTAACATTATTTTCATCATCTTTATCCCAATTCGTATAGATAATTGTTTTCCCTTTATTTTTTTTCTTCTCTGGCTTTTTAAACAATTGATGTAAACCAATCGCAACTAATAGTATTGGCCAAAGTTTTAACCAGTCCCCATAGGTGAACTCAAACAAATCAAGAACGCCTAGAATGACTAGACTCCCAAAAGTAAATGTAAATAGCCCCCATAATAGGGTCATACCCTCACGATCTTTTTTTGTATAACTATCTAGCGAGCTAGCACCCATTACAATCAATAAAGCTGGAATAATGAGCTTAGTCCAAGACGTTTCTCCTAAATCAAAAAACCCTAAATTCATTCCAAGTAATACGGCACCTAATCCGACAAAAAATAACACCGTTAAAAAAGGACGTTTCATAAAAATCCCACCTATCTCTCTAATCCTGCTACCACTATGTTATCAGCTTCTCATAATAAAACGTCTTACGCTAGAAGGAATTTAACTCCGTCTTAAGGAGGATAAAAGACTAATTGAAAAATTGAAAAAATTTAATTGTTACACATGTACCATAGTGATATAATGACAAAAATTAAAACTATTTCGCCAGCCGAAAGGATGAACGACTTTGAAACAACAGCTTTTCGAAAAATTAGACAGAACGTATGAAGAGATGCTCATCATTAGACGTCACCTCCATATGCACCCTGAGGTATCGTTTCAAGAAACAAATACCGCCAAATATATTCAAGAATTTTACGCAGACTTAGGGGTTGAATTCACACCAAATGTCGGCGGGAATGGCGTAGTCGCTCGTATCAAAGGAGCAATGCCTGGAAAAACCGTCGCTTTACGTGCTGACTTTGATGCACTCCCTATTCAAGACGAAAAAGAAGTTCCATATAAATCGATCGTTCCAAATGTGATGCACGCATGTGGGCACGACGGTCACACAGCCACACTCCTAGTTCTAGGTAAAGCATTGTTTGAAATGAAAGAACAATTAGCTGGTGAATATGTGTTAATCCATCAACATGCAGAAGAGTATGCACCAGGCGGAGCTAAACCGATGATCGAAGATGGCTGTCTAGAAGGTGTTGATGCAATATTTGGAACCCATCTTTGGTCATTAACCCCACCTGGCACAATTGAATACCGCGTCGGTCCAGTAATGGCTGCAGCCGATCGATTTGAATTGACCATTCAAGGCCGAGGTGGTCACGGGGCTAGTCCACATCAAACAAAGGATGCCATCGTCATTGGGGCTCAATTAGTAACTAATTTGCAACAGATTGTTTCAAGAAGAATTAATCCTGTTGAATCGGCTGTCATATCTGTAGGCTCATTTGTCTCACATAATGCGTTTAACGTGATTGCTGATTCCGCTAAATTAATTGGAACCGTTCGTACATTTAATCCTGAAGTCCGTAATCTGATCGAAAAAGAAATGGAAAGAGTCATTCAAGGAACTTGCTTAGCAAATGATTGCACATATGAATTTTTATACGAACGTGGATATCCACCGGTAGTGAATCATGAATCTGAAACTCAGTTCTTGAAAGAAGTAGCTGAAAAAACGCCAGGCGTTTTAAATGTCAGAGAATCTGAACAACATATGGGTGGAGAAGATTTCGGCTATTATTTAGAACAAGTACCAGGAACATTTTTCTTCACAGGAGCACAACCTGCTGGAGAAGTGTATCCACATCATCACCCTAAATTTGATTTTGAAGAAAGTGCTATGCTTGTAGCTGCCAAAACGCTTGGAGCTGCAGTAATTGATTATCAAACAACTGAATGATTGATAGATGAGTTGCTTTTCCAAAGGAGAAGCAACTTTTTCTTTTGAATAAATCCTAATAGATGGCATAGGTTGAAGGAATAAGTAATCACTTGGAGGGAGACAGTGAGAAGGTCAAATAGCGGCATTGTTCTACTCGGTTTACTCGTCATCACGGTCATTGTGTTATTTCTGGTGTTCTTCACTTTTTCAAAAGAGTCCGATCAGGATTTATTTCTCCGAGATGTAAAAGAAGTGGAAACTGTCAACAGTTTAATGGTAGAGACAAATTTTCATGAACAATTGATAAACGCTTTGAAAAGCGAAGGATATCAACCCACAGGTAGTATTGCATACACGATTTTCAGTATGGAAGAAAAGGAAATAACCATTGTATTATTCGGTCTAGATTCGAGTAAAAAGAAAGCACAAACATACATACAAGATCTGTCCAATCAACTTTCAACATCCTTAGGGCTGGGTAAATTTGACGTGACAATTAGAGAAGACAAGGACTGAGGTTTGTAAAATAAGAAAGGAAGATGAAATGAATTTTCCGGTCATGATTGGGCATAAACATATTTTTAGGCATTCCCCTAAAATCTCCATCTATTATCCTTACGTATTCGGACTTCCAAATCCACATGCAGAGTTTTTAATCAATCAAAAAATTGTAGCCACCTTAAACGCTATGTTAATAGAGCGAGCATTCTACGATGAAAGTCTAATTGAAATGGTCGGAGAATTTGAAATTAAAACGAATGAACGTCAAATTTTGAGTTTGACCTTAACTGTCTACTCTTTTACAGGTGGCGCACACGGAATGACGCTTGTAAAAGCTTTATCGTTCAATGTAACAACAGGTAAGCACTACGAATTAAAAGATTTATTTTTACCAGATAGTGATTATGTAAAACGATTATCAGAAATTATTAAACCTAAAATAGAAGAGTGGGATATTCCGATTCTTGAATTTGATGAATTTACCCAAATTCGTGAGGATCAAGATTTCTATCTTGCCGATCATTCACTCGTTATCTATTTCCAACTATATGAAATTTCACCTTACGTAGCTGGATTCCCCTACTTCCCTATCCCAATTTTAGACATTCAAGACATCATTCAACCTAAAGGCCCCCTTGAGATTTTATTGCCATTCTAACTAAAAAAAGATCTCATCCCCCGACTTCAATCAGGTGATGAGATTTTTTTTAGTTACTCATTCTCAAAGTCATTTCACTAATTACAAGTGCTACAACTGGAGCAACATATAGAAGTACGTCGGCTGTGCCAGTCAACAGTATCGCAAACAACACGATGACCGCTTGCACAACTTGTACAATTCGAACGACTTTATTAACTGCAAGTCCACGAGCTTTTTCCCCGATTGGGAATAGCATATCCATTCGGAACTCATTTGAAGATGATAAAGCTTGTTTAAGTTGGAGTGCACTTGCAAATGCCAATGCTCCCACAAAAATCATGACAACCACTGGAATACCGATAAAGATAGCTCCTATAGTGGAAATACCCGTTAAACGCAACCATAAATAAAACGTATCGTCGGTTCGAATAAATGTTCGCAGGACTAAAAATTCTTGAGAACTTGTTCGACCATATGGAGTTATGCGGTAAATCCAATCCAGCCAAGCTCTTCTTTTGATGGAACCACTGATATGTGGAACATCCGTAAAGTAGTTAGCAAATCGGTAAAAGCGTAACATCCGGTTTTGTTCTAACTTCACGAAATGTTCATACGGAAAAGGTTGTCCTTTTAATTGTTTCGACCAAACGGAATAGTAAAAAATAATAGGAATCAGTAACAATGCAAAATAAATAGGCACCATGGCAAATACAGCCACTAAAAACAGGATGGAAATAAGCGCTCGAATCGCACGATCTCCCCATACCCCTTGTCCTACATTTGCCCAACGGAAGGCAAACTCAACTTTAACATTCCAATATTTCAGCAGAAACATGGATATGAAAACTGCACCTAATGTTACGGGTTCCACCTTTCCGACTTGTGATAGTAACGGAATGGATATGATAAATGGCAAAATGACAATGAAAATTTGTGACCAAAACGTCCAATTTAAAGCCTTCTTCATATAACCCATTAGGGATGACTCAAGTGGCAATAAATACACTTGATCAGGCTCACGAATTAATGTAGTAGACGGACTATATGCCAACAATACACCTAAAATGCCAGCCATTAGCCAAGTGGCAGGGAAATCTGACGGAGCCGTTTTTAACCATTCACTATATTGATAGCCTCCTGCACCAATGACAAAAACAAAGACGAATGCTAGATGACCTGTAAAAACATATTTTAAATACTTCTGAAGTTCATTTACATAATAGACGAACCGAATGCGCCACACGTCTTGCAAGCTATTCATCTTCTTGCTCCTTCGTCATGGCAATGTATAAGTCATCTAAAGTCGCATGTGGCATATTAAATGCTGTACGCAGATCATTCATCGTTCCTTGCGCTCTTATTCGGCCATTGTGAAGAAGTAAGATTCGATCGCAATAACGTTCTGCGGTCGATAGTATATGAGTGGACATTAAAACTGAAGCACCCGTCTTTTTCTTTTCGTTCATTTGATCAAGCAACGATTGAATACCAAGTGGATCTAGTCCAACAAAAGGTTCATCAATTATATAGAGAGACGGATTCACTAAAAAAGCACACATAATCATTACTTTTTGACGCATCCCTTTCGAAAAATGGGATGGGAACCAATTTAAGCGCTTTTCCATTCTGAATTCTTTTAATAAAACCTCTGATCGTGCTGCTAAAGTCTCTTGATCAAGCCCATATGCCATAGCTGTTAACTCTAAATGTTCTTTCAATGTTAATTCATCATAGAGGACAGGTGTTTCCGGAATATACGAAAAAGCAGATCGATACTTGTCCATATTTTCTTCGAAGGTAACATTATTTAAGCGAATATCCCCATTTTTCGGATTCATCAGCCCGATAATATGTTTAATGGTTGTACTTTTACCTGCGCCATTTAATCCAATTAACCCGACTAGTTCGCCAGGTGCAATTGAAAATGATAATTCATGAATAACGGGTTTACGTGTGTAACCACCTGTTACAGCATTTACTTCTAATACATTCATTCGGGCACCTCATTTCTAAATTAATATTACCAAAAGTAGGGTAAAAAATCTGCCACTATCCTTTCCTACCTTTATGCAATATATGATAAACTTACGTCAATCATGAGAGGATGTGTTACTAGATGAGCGATTGCTTATTTTGTAAAATTGTAGATGGTTCCATTCCTAGTATTAAAGTGTATGAGGATGATCACGTATTGGCCTTTATGGATATTTTCCCTTTAACAAAAGGACATACTTTACTCATCCCTAAAAAACATCATGAAAATGTATTTGATATGAACTCAGAAGATGCAAGTCAATTATTCTCTGTAGCACCTAAAATTGCTTCTGCAATTAAAGCTTCATTTAATCCAGCTGGACTCAATTTACTAAATAACAATGGTGCTCCAGCCGGACAAAGTGTTTTCCACTTCCATCTTCATTTTATCCCAAGATACGATCAAACAGATGGTTTTAAAGCGACTTGGCAGACAAAAGAAAAACAACTCACGACTGATTTGGTGACGGAATACGCTGAAAAAATCAAATCACAATTAAGTATTTAGACTTGCAATCCTTATGGAAAGTACGTAAAATCAGCACTAAGTTTCTCGCTAATGGTCATAGGACACATTAGGAGATTCCAAAAATCAGACTAGTTTAGTTGAGGAGAGATGAGAAATGAATACAAAAAGTTTAGTTTTAATGTCCCTACTTGTAGGTGTCGGAGCAGCCCTTTACTTGGTGATTCCGGGATTTGGAAACGGGATGAAGCCAGATTTCATGCTCACAATGATGTTTATCGGCATTCTATTATTTCCAAAAGCGTCACACGTGTTTTTATTAGCATTAACAACCGGAGTTCTTTCAGGACTATTTTCAACATTTCCTGCAGGGTTTATCCCAAATGTAGTTGATAAATTTATTACCGCATTTGTCTTTTACGCAATAGTGGTTGTATTGAAACATTATTCAAGTAAGCTACCAGTAGCAACTGTACTGGCGGGGGCTGGAACTTTATTATCCGGCGTCATTTTCTTATCAGTTGCCATATTTGTAATTGGGGTAGAAGTTCCCTTCTTACCACTTGTTCTTACGGTCGTATTACCAGCAGTAGTCCTTAACGCAATTGTACTGTTTGTAATTTTCCCGATTGTGACACAACTTGTAAAACGTTCAAAATTCAAAACAGCGTTATCAAACTAACTTTTCAAAGCCTGCTCAAGTAGCAGGCTTTTTATATTGGAATAAACTATACAACCATATTCTTTACTAACCACTGCCTAAGTAACAGTTGTTCTCTTTATGCATACATGTTTTAATTAGGTAAAAAGAAGGAATAGTAAGTGTATATGAAAGGAGTGCTTGCGAGATGAAAGCATCTACATTTTTAGTCGGGCTTGGAGCTGGTTTGCTTGCAGGGTCCACAGCGGTCTTATTTTCAACTCCCCAATCGGGTACTGAAATGCGTACAAGCGTAAAAAACGTTTCAGCTGATTGGAAAGATAAATTATCTGAAGTTAAATTCCAATTAAGTGATTTGAAACAATCGATTTCAAACTTAACGAAAGAATCTAAAACTCAAGTTCCACAAACAATTGATGAATTAAAAAAATCGGTACAAAAGTGGCAAACTGAAACAGCACCAATTCAAGAAAATCTTCAAAATGAAATCGCTTCGATACAAATGGCGATGGAAGAGTTAGAAAAATCACTAGCGAAACATCAAAAAGATCCTAATCCAACTACATGAATAATCTTAAAAGGTTCAGCACATAGATGCTGAACCTTTTTGATTGAGACATACTTTTTAATTAGTCATATAAAATGTGTTGATTTGCATTGCGGCGGAAGCTTTCCGGGGGGGCAAGGCTTTAGCCGCTTCCCTCGCGGTGCTCAGTCCAGGGTCTAAAGCTCTTGCTGATCCCCTCGGAGTCACCGCCTCCATTTCAATCAACATGAATCACTGTAAGTATAATAATCTTTTTTTACTTAATGAATATAGAGTATTTATTAAAATAATAGTGTTTATCAGTCACTATTTTCTTACATTAGTTTTATTAATCGTATGCTGTTGAATCAATTTCATAATTGCCTTTTTAATAAAGAAAAGCGAACAATTTATTTTTTTTATTATTATGTGTACCGGAAGGTGGCGACTCCGGCGGGAATAGCGGGTCCAGGTGAGACCCCACAGTGAGCTTGCGCTCTATTTCTTTCAATAGATTTGTAATTAATATAATATTTACAAGATTCCAACTATGCATCCCTTTGCTTTATTGCTATAATGAAAAAAAGTAAATTTTTATGAAAAGAAGGTGATGGCATGTCCGACCCAATGTACACAATGAAAGAGGCAATGCTCTACAGCCAACGCATTGCACAGCTATCTAAGGCACTATGGAAAGCAGTCGAAAAAGATTGGCAACAATGGATAAAACCTTATGACTTGAATATTAATGAACATCATATTTTATGGATTTCATATCATTTGAAAGGTGCATCAATCTCAGATGTTGCCAAATTCGGCGTGATGCATGTGTCCACAGCTTTCAACTTCTCTAAAAAATTAGAAGAACGTGGATTATTATCCTTTTCTAAAAGAGACGATGATAAACGAAATACATATGTAGAGTTAACGGAAAAGGGTGAAGAACTTTTACTCAACATGATTGAAAATTATCACAATACTCCTCACTCAGTTATTGAAGGTTCTTTGCCAATCAAAGATTTATACGGACGTTTTCCAGAGTTCATGGAGGTTATGGCGGTTATTCGTAATATTTATGGAGATGACTTCATGGAAATCTTTGAGCATTCCTTCCGAAATATTGATCAAACCTTTGATGAAAAGAATGGAAATTTGAATCCTTCGGTAACATCTAGGAATTGAGTGATAGCAACACTTGAAAACGCTCTCTAAAATGTAATATGAGTAAGCTTGCTTTTTTTAACAAAACATCGTAATGTATGTATCTGCAAGTATATTATTTTACTTAGGAGATGCATATTGTGCACTGCTGGAAAACCATTAACGTAAAAAAACAATACGGCTTCGATCGTATTTTCATGCTGTCTTCCCTTTTCGTCGTTGCAGTATTCACTTTTTTCTATATGATGTTTAAAATTTCAAACGATATAAAGCTTTCTGACGATCGATTTTTTATGTTCTTAGGTAGTTTTGCTTTAATTTATCCTTTGCATAAATTGCTGCACTTTTTGCCTATAATGACATATAGAGATCGACTACGTTGGTCGGTAAAAAAACAAATGGGTTTTTTACCTGTATTATCTTTACGTATTAAAGAGCCAATTCCAAAAGCACGTTTTTTATTTGCACTACTATCGCCATTCATTTTCATAAATGGAGTTCTCATATCAGGAGCGTTTGCATTTCCTGAATTCGGACATTACTTTGCTATGTTATTGGCATACCATTGTGGATTATGTTTGATTGATTTGCTGTATATAAAAAACCTGCTGAAATCACCGAAAAAAGCGTTGATTGAAGAAACAGACACTGGCTATGAAATATTAGTTCCACCTACGTATGTCTAGTCAAATTACTGTTCTTTTTCTTTGGCTTTTGTTATGATTATGAAGATTGTCGGAGGGGAGGAATAGACGTGATCATTGCTATAGTAGTTCTATTCTCAATCGTATATTTATTCCAAATTAATCGTATGACCTATGCATTATGTATGCAAAGAGAAATTCCAGAAGAAAAGCAAACGAAGATTTTTAGAACCATAAATGTCTTGGTTACTATATTATTAGTTTCATTTTTTGTAGAAATTACAATGACTGCATAAAAAAGTCCATTAACCTGTTTTACAGGTAAATGGACTTTTCTTTTTGGTTTGTTCATTATTTAGTACAGGAATGCTGCACCTACAATAATTAACAAAATAAATAAAACGACGATTAGCGCAAAGTTGGATTGTTGATGATATCCTTGACTCAACTCGCACACCCCCCTTCTCTTTGTTATCCTATGCGACAAAATATTCTAATTGTAGGCATTAATAGGGGAACCATTTTTGTTTTCGAAACGTTTGTGGTATAGTAACAACTGCAGCAAGATGATAGTTAGGAGCGATTACACATGAAAAAATCAGTATTAACATTAACGTTAGCAGCATCTGTTTTAGCATTATCTGCATGTAACGACAACGAAGCAGCAGATTCTGAAGTACTTGCCACTTCAAAAGTTGGAGAAGTAACTAAGGAAGAACTTTATCAAGAAATGAAAACATCTGTCGGTAAACAAGCTTTACAAGTATTGCTTATCGAAAAAGTGTTGGATTCAGAATTTGAAGTTTCGGATAAAGAAATAAATGCACAATTTGATTCTGAAAAAGAACAAATGGGCGAAGGTTTTGACCAATACCTTGCACAACAAGGACAAACAGAAGAAAGTTACAAAAAGTACATTAAGTTAAACCTATTGCAAGAAAAAGCATTAACTGAAGGCGTCGAAGTAACAGACGAAGAAGTTAAAAAACAATACGAAAATATGAAAACTGAATTAAATGCTCGTCACGTATTGGTTGCTGATGAAGAAACAGCTAAAGAAGTTAAGTCTAAGCTTGACGGCGGAGCTGATTTTGCTGCAGTAGCTAAAGAATACTCTACTGAGCCAGCAGCACAAGAATCAGGCGGTGAACTTGGTTGGTTTACACCAGATAAAATGGTGAAAGAATTCTCTGATGCTGCATTAGCATTAGAAGTTGACCAAATCAGTGAACCAGTAAAATCAGAATTTGGATTCCATATCATTCAGGTAACTGAAAAACGTGAAGTTGAAATGGAAGCTACTTTAGAAGAAAAGTCAGACGAAATTCGTAAGCAATTATTAATGGCTAAAGCTGACCAAAGCACGCTACTTCCTAAAGTATCTAAATTAATGAAAGACGCGGATATTAAAATCAAAGATGAAGATTTAAAAGATGCGTTGGATCAAATTTTAAATGCAGGCGAAGAAGCACCAGCAGCTGAATAATCGATTGATAAGTAACAAAGGAGCCTCCAAGTTTTTGGAGGCTCCTTTTGTCTATTCAAATGTTGGTTTATAAAACGAACGATTATCTAGCGGGAATAGTCGTTCTGTAAATTCGCCTGGATTTGTTTTATTAAGTGCGCGATTAAGCATATTCATTTTCGCATCAATGTTATCGATATAATGAAGCATCTCAGCTTCAAGTAACATTGGTTTCTTAGGACTTCCCCACTCTTCTTTTCCATGATGGGAAAGAACCATATGTTGAAGAAGCATCACTTCTTCACCTTCAATTTCAAGCTCATCCGCGGCTTTAGCAATTTCGTTCACCATAATGGTAATATGGCCTAATAAATTACCTTCAATTGTGTAAGAAGTTGCTACAGGTCCTGAAAGCTCAATTACCTTTCCAACATCGTGTAAGATGATGCCTGCATACAATAAATCTTTATTAATAGTTGGATATAGATCACATAACGCCTTTCCCAGTTTAAGCATCGAGACGACATGATCGATTAAACCGGATACATAGTCATGATGATTTTTTGTTGCTGCCGGAAATGTAATAATGGCAGGCTGATGTTTTTTCAATAAATGTCTCGTAATACGTTGAATTTGTGGATTTTTCATTTCAAAGAAATACTGCATAAGTTCTTCCAATAAAACTTCTTTTGACTTCTCAGCAGATGGCACTAAATCGCTTAAAGAGATGCCTTCTTCCTCTTTAACTGGTCGAATACTTTTAATACGTAATTGATTCTTCCCTCTGTAATGTTGGATTTCTCCTCCAACACGAACAATTGCTTCAGCATGGTACAACGTTTCATGTTCATCATTCGTATCCCAAAGTTTCGCTTCAATATCTCCACTCTTATCTTGCAAAATTAGCGTCATAAACGGATTTCCTGTAGTGGTAAAAGCCTTTGTAGATTGTTTGATTAATAAGTAATGATCAACTGTTTCTCCTACTGCTAATTGTGTGATCCCGTTCATATGCTCGGCACACTCCTTTCTTTTTGCAATGCTGCAACATCAATAACGTGCGCATTCGGCCAAATCGATTTCATTTCTTCATGGCATGTGAAATACAGGAATTGATGATTGGATTCTAAACTCGTCATTAACTGCACCATTTGATTTACTCGGTATTGATCAAAATGAACAAATGGATCATCCATGATTACTGGAAGTGGAACTGTCTCGATTAGCGATTCGGCTAATGCGAATCTCAGGGAGATATATGCTTGTTCTTTTGTCGCTTGACTCAGTTCAGCTATTCTAAATCTTATCCCTTGAGGATTAACAGCTTCAAAAATTCCCTCCTCATTTACTTCGAGAGTCTCGTATCGATTCCCTGTTAAATGTGTAAAGAATTGTTGAGCTTTTTCCAAAACAAAAGGTAACCTTTTTTCTTTCAGATTATCCATGGTTTGTTTTATTGCTTCCATAACAGCTTTGTTAACTGCCCACTTATGTGCTAGTTCAGCAAGCTCTGTTTTTTTCTGCTCAAATTGTTGCAGAACGTTACCATAATGTTCATCACTTAAAAGAGAATTTGTTTGTTGTTTTAACATAGCTCGCTCGTCTAAAAGTTCATGTCGCATTTTTTCGAGAGATGCTAATTTGTCATCCACATTCTCAAGATGACTAATTTGTTCCTCTTCAGTTAATTCAGGCCACGCTACTTCACCAATTGAATGTAATTGCATTTCTATTGCATTTAATTCCTGTTGAAGTGCTTGTTTTGTTTGGTAAGCTGCATCCGCCTCATAAAATGCGGCTTCATCACTAACTGCAGCTTCCTTCCATAATGCATCAATTTCATTTGTTTGAACCTCTAACAATTTTTGTTTTTCACTTAATTGTTGGTTCCATTCGGTTGTTTTTTCTTCAGCAAAGACTTGTTTATTTTGACGATTCTTCCACTCATTCGTTATTTCTCTTAAACGATGGTACGCATTGTTTTCATTTAGCGTTTCACCTGTCAATTCAGTCATCATTGCGATCTGATGATGAATTTTCTCAATGACCTCTTGATGTTCAGAAGATTTTTGAGCGATCGTTTGATGAAGCTCTTGAATTAGTCTGATTCGCTTAAATAATTCTGTAAACAATTGAGTTTGAGTTAATCCATCAAATCCATATGCCATTAAAAAGTCATTAAGATGTTGATTAGCTTCAAGTTTCTTTTGAGTTAAGCGATTAAGATTCTCGAATAATTTTGCTCGCACATGTTGCTTTTCAGCTTGTTGGTCTAGTAGTTGTTTTTGTTTTCCATTAAAATTCATCACTTTATTGGCCATTTGCTCAGCTTTTGCGAGCTCTTGCTCCACATTCGTAATATCTTCACGGTAATCCTTCTTTTTAGCTTGGGAAGTGGATTGATTCCCTTTCATTAATAAAAACAAAATGATTCCAGCTAAAACTGCACCAAAACCTGCAATTAACCAATTACCGACTAGTGCAGCTCCTATTATAGAAGTGAGTAAGATAAGTCCACTTACCATAAAGGGAATGTTTGATTTGTTAGAAGACGTTTCTGATGTTTGAGATACATGTTGGAGTGCTTTTAATTCAGCTAGTTGATTGACCAATGCTGGTTTCTTACTTGCCAATTGAATCTCTTCGCTTGTTGGAGCTTCCTCTTTTAACTCAGCTAAATTACGATTAGATTCTTCTAATTCTGATTGCAGGCGACTCAAACCTTGATTTTCGTAACGAATTGATTCCTCTACTTGAGATATATCATTCACGATGTTTTGGAAATGCTCTTCTTTTTGAAGAGAAACATCCATTTTCACAACTTGTGAAAAATGCTCTTTATCTTTGATACCTATTAAACGCATTTGCTGTTCCATGTCTCGCGTTGCTTGGTCACGTTCATTCGCTAACTGCTGTTTTTGAAGCTTTAAGTGATGCCATTCCGTTTCTTTTGCTAGAGTGGATTCTAATTGTTTAATATGCTCATTCGGATCTTTCTCAAAAGCTTGTCCTTTGGATTGTTGAATATTATGCTCTAACTGTGTAATTTGGATCGTAAGTTCTTGTACGCGATCCTTAAGTCCTTCAAAACGACGAATTCCTTCCTTAGGAAAGGAGTTTTGACTAACGTTACTTAACTTTGCTTTTAACTGTTGTTGTTGTTCGATTAAAGGTTTAACTTGTCTGTACTTGGCAAATTGTTCATTTTGAATTTTCAGCTCTGATTCTTCTTCGTTTACTCGCTTTAATTCTTGTTCTATTTCTGAAATCCGTAAAATTGAAGGTTCATATTGATCAATTTGAGACCGAGAATCTTTTAATGTTTGCTCTAGCGTTCGAATCTCTTCAATCTTGATATTCATTTCAGGATTTTTACCTGACTTTTTAAATAAAGAATTCATTTCCTTTGAAGCCCTTTGTTCAAGCTTATTCATCGCATCGACACCAGTGGTACCAGATGCAAGTAACGTTCTACTTAACTCTTCTTCCGTCATTTTATCGAAATTTTGCAATTGTAATATGGTAAATGAAAAAATAGATTCAAAAGAAGCTCGATCATATCGGTAAAGTACTTTTTTGAGAGTTTCTTCATCTCCGCGAGTACCATTTTCAAAATACACGGTTACATCTCCAGCAGACTTACCTTTTGTACGCTCCACGATGACCTTCCCAAATTCAGGATGAAGAATATGGACTTGTCCTCCGTGTCTGCCTCCACCTTTTGGTTCATACCTTAAAAGTCCTTGATTGCGAAGTGGAAAACCAAAAAGAACAGACAAAATAAACTGTTGAATGGTTGTTTTCCCTGCTTCATTCAAACCAAAAAAAACATTAATCCCATCTTTTAAATCGACTTGAATGTCTTCGTGTTGTCCAAATCCATATATAACAAGTTTTTGAATTCGCATGGGATTCTCACTCCTTTACAGTAAGTTCTCTGTGTATAAATGCACGTGCATTCTGTTCAATTTCTTTGTATTCATCTTCTGTTAACTTGTCCATAAATCGACTAGATCTAGAATGCTGATACACATCACTGACGATTTCTTTCCATTCTTGTGTATCCCAATTCCCCATCACAGAGAGGACTTGTTCTGTGAGACCACTAGATTCCATTTCAATCGTTTCTGGCATCTCAAGCGTTATGGATTGAACCCAAACATGCGGATCTTTAAATTCTTGATTTTCGCGGATCATTGACAACCACTCGTCCATTGGAGTTGCTTCAAACATAGCGTGAGTTTGTATATCGATTTCTGTAAGTAGCACTTCAATCACGCCAGCCCCATGCTCACTTCTAAATCGATCAATGACTTCTTCCATCACTTCAAACCATTCATTCGCATGTACAATGTCTTTACACGAACAAATCACTTCATCGTAAATAATGGATGATGTAGGAACAAAAATTAATGATGACTGACCTTTTTCTAAGCTAACATCATAAAAACCTTTTATACCTTTTTCATTTCGATGGCGACTTTGAATATTACCTGAGTAGACAATTGGGGGTTCTGCATGTATAACTTGTCTTTTGTGTATGTGACCTAGCGCCCAATAGTCATAATTCTTACTTATGAGTTCGTCTTTTGTAAAAGGCGCATAAACAGCATGTGTTGTATCTCCAGCCAAGCTGCCATGTAACATACCAATATATAACGCCTCATCTTGAGTTGCTTCTTCAAATAAAGGACTCATCGAATCTTTTACATGCCTCTCTTTATAACTGAATCCACTAATATAGACATCTTGTTGACGGATTTGGATATGCTTCTTTTCCAATTTCTTATCAAACACATGAACATTGTCAGGCAGTTGGAACCTCGTCCACTTGCCTCCTAAATGATCATGATTGCCATAGCTAAGAAAGACAGGAATATGGTGCTTATTTAAAAGTTCCATCCCCTGTTGAAATTTATGTTGAGCTCGTAAACTACGATCTTCACCGTCATATATATCTCCTACTATTAATAAAAAATCCGGTTTTTCTTGAACCGTATAATCAATCAAAGATTGAAACGCATTAAAGGTACTTTCTCTTAAACTTTTTAATTGAGCAGCTGGCATTGAAGATACACCTTTAAACGGACTATCTAAATGTAAATCTGCTGCATGAAAGAAACGAATACTGGACAAGAAATAACCTCCTCTAAAAGTCGAATATTTGTTCTTATTTTACCATTTGAAATGGCAAATGGCTACTTGGCTCAGTGATTTTCGTTTTTATGTATCGAAGCTCGAAACTAGCAATGTTTGCAACGGGTCTTTAATTTTTGAAAGCTAAGCAAATTAAATTAAAAAGAGGCTGGGACAAAATAAAAAACATCAAAATTTCACTGAGAAATTTTGATGTTTTTTTGCTTATGCTAAATTGATTTCCATTGCGGGGACGCTTTCCTGCGGCACGTGGCCAACAGGATGTTGGTTTCAAAGACTTTACCACAGGACGTGGCGTTCTTAGTCTTTGTTCAACTGTCTCCTCTCACTCGTGCTGTTCTCCAAGGAGTCGCCCCTCCACTATAATCAATTCATAAAGTCTCATTTTCATAATATAGATTTTTGGCTCATTTTCACTGATGTCCCAGCCTTTTCAGCTAGACAAAGAATTACAGTTTATATATTTAATTTCTTATCTAGTGCACATGATTGAGTATGAAAGTGGTCGGCTATTTTCCCCTTTTCGCGAAAAAAAGCCGACCACTTTCCCTGGATAACAGGTTGCATTGTCATGCGTACAGGGATTCCTATTGATTGGAATGGAGACGGCGACTCCGAGAGGATCAGCAAGAGTTTTAGACCCTGGACTGAGCTCGCGAAGGAAGCGGCTAAAACCTTGCCCTCCGGAAAGCGACCGTCGCAATGGAAATCAATTTATTTGTCTAAAGTCTGAAACTACCATGAACACTAAGTCCATGGTAGTTAGAGGTTTAACTCTTTCCTAGTTGAATGGCTTTCTTAATATCTTTTAATGATTGTGAAGCACCATACATTAAAACACCGCCACGATAGACACGTGAACCAAACCAACCGAGAATAAAAATACTAACCAACATAATCGCGATACCTAATATTGGTTCCCATATTGGTAAGTCCAGCATCCCCACTCGTAAAAACATAACTAACGGAGTGAAAAATGGGATATAAGAGGCAACTTGAACATATCCGGCTTCTGGGTTTCCTATTCCTGAGAATGCAATAAATGAAGCGATAATAATTAAGAATGTCATTGGTAGCAATAATTGTTGAACGTCTTCTGTACGACTTACCAGCGAACCCAATAATGCAGCTAGTGTGGCATAAAGGAAATAGCCTAACAAGAAAAAGACGACTGCAAAAATCATGGTACTTATTCGAACATTTGAAAATCCAAAGAAAGTAAATACGCCTGATGTTAAATCAGATGAACTTGTTTTTAATGCGGCAAACCCAACTAATCCGAATAAAGCGATTTGCAATAAACCTAGCGTCCCTACCCCCGCAATTTTTGCAAACATATGCTTTACAGGCGATACACTCGATATAATGATTTCCATTACTCGAGAAGATTTTTCTGTAGCAACTTCCATGGCAATCATGTTGGAATAGTAGAATACAGCGAAATAGATGACAAATATCAATACATACACTAAACCTCGTGCTTGACTTAACTCTTCTTCAGATTTCGACGAAGCCACGACCGCATCTTGTTGGAATTGGATTGGAGTAAATAACTGACCTACTTCTTCTCCAGTTAATTCGAGAGATTCTGCTTTAATATTTGTTTGAACACTTTGTAATGCTTCTTGAATATTCATAGGTTGTTCAATCGCGTTCGCATTTTCTGATGTGTAAGTAGCTTGAATCGTATTTGACTCATCCAGCGACAACTGCAAGAAACTCGTAATCTCTTCATCCTTAATATTTTGCTCTAACTTCTTAACGGATTCAGAGGAAGCCACTAAAACAATGTCACTATCTGACAAACTCAATTGGTTTTGTAATGGTTCAAGTAATCGGTCACTTTCATCTATTACCAACACTTCATTTTTATTTAAATCATCACCAAAAATCCCTGCCTCCTCTATTTTAGAAATAATAGAAGAAATATTAGACATTAAGAATATCCCTGCAATGACGATTAATGTGGTGATGACAAATGATTTCGTTTTAGCTTTTGTCCAAAAAGATTGTTTAAAAATTATCCAAAAATCACGCATGATCTTTACCCACCTTTCCAATAAAGATATCTTGTAAAGAAGGTTCTTCTATAGCGAAGTGCCTAATATCACCTTTTGTTAAAGCCATTTTTAATAACTCGTGAGCTATTTTCTCCTCCCCAATTTGGAATAACCCACCTTCTTTTGAAGGCTTATATGAAGTTACTCCTGGAACGGCATTTAAGAAACTCAAGTCAAAATCTGCTTTTAAGCGTACATTCTGTCGACCAAATCCACGTTTAATATCACGAAGTGATCCACTAACGATTGCTTTTCCATGATCCATAATGCAAAGCTGTTCACAAAGTTCTTCCACGTGGTCCATACGATGACTTGAAAAGACAATCGTTGCTCCCTCTTGTTGGACATCGATGATTGCTTTTTTTAGCATTTCTACATTGACTGGATCTAATCCACTAAATGGCTCATCTAAAATTATGAGTGAAGGCTTATGTATAAGGGACGCAATGACTTGTATCTTTTGTTGATTCCCTTTGGATAACTCTTCTACTTTTTTAGTTGCATAATGTGGCACGTCAAATCTCTCTAACCACTGATTCGCTGCTTGTTTTGCATCATTTTTCTTCATTCCACGAAGTTGACCTAAATACATGAGTTGGTCTTCGACTTTCATTTTTGGGTAGAGGCCACGTTCTTCAGGTAAGTAACCAATATGAGTACTGTTCGAGTAAGTGATTGGTTTTCCATTCCACGAAATCGAACCTTCTGTTGCATCCAGTAAACCTAGAATCATTCGGAACGTTGTCGTTTTTCCAGCTCCATTGGCACCAAGAAATCCATACATACTTCCTTGCTTAACTGTCATGGAAAGATCTTGTACTGCTGTGAAATCACCGAATTTCTTAGTGACTTGATCAATATGTAACGTCATCGGAACACCCCTTCGAATATTTCAAGATAATAATAGTACGTATATATAGATATAAAGATTCATTAATTCGATAATAATGAGAATTTTCATAGCATATTTTACTCATCGTCGTATTTGAAGATAACAGTGTTTTTTTTTAGTTGAAAAACTTGTATAATGAACCTAGATTCATTTCAGAAAGGTTGGATATTTATGAAACCTTATAAATTTACCGCGTATGAACCAACAGGAAAATTAATCGTAGAAGAAACTTGGGAATTTGCTTCAGACGAAGAAGCGAAAGCAAAAGGTCAAGATAAAATTGACGAAAAACAGTTAACTGAAGCAACTCATCGTTTAGTGAATACTTCTGGAAAGCTGATTTTATTTCACGTATAAACAAAAAGTCTGCATGAGTGGGTTCACTCGATGCAGACTTTTTTATTATTCTCCTTGAAAATGTGGTTTACGCTTTTCAACAAACGCTTGAATACCTTCAAGATGATCTTTAGATTTTCTCATTGCTGCTTGTGAAGTACTTTCAAGCGCTAGGATTCTCTCAAGTTCATGAACATGTTGAGTATGCAAAATTTGTTTTGACGCAATCATGGCTTTTAATGGAGAAGCTAATAGTTTATTGGCTGTTACTTCTGCCTGTTCATAAGCTCTTCCTTCTGCCGTTACCTCGTCAATTAATCCGAGTGATAAAGCCTCATGACCGTTCAAGACCTTTCCAGACCAAATTAATTGTTTTGCTTTTGGAATACCTACTCGTTCTTTCAAAAAGAAATGCCCAGCTCCATCAGGAACAAGTCCGATGCCGATAAAATTCATTGCAAGTTTACTATTCTCTTCAGCAATCACAACGTCACAACCAAGCACTAGACTTAATCCAAGACCCGCAGCTGCTCCGTGCACTGACGCAATCGTAATAATTGGAAGCGTGTAAAGAGCCTTAGCTAATCGAGAAACATCCACCATAACTGTTTCAATATCAAGAGGTGAATTAGGGTCTAACATCGCTTTAATATCTCCACCAGCAGAGAAGGCTTTTCCTTCCCCTTTGATCACTAACACTTGTAAATCTGTATCTCTCTGCAAACTTTCAAGCGCATCCGCGATTTCCTTCATCATCATTCCGTTCATAGCATTCATACTTTGTGGGCGGTTTAACGTTAATGTAGCATGTCGACCATTTTTTTCTAAGACAACCGTTTCGTAGTTCATAGCTGCACACCTCTCCTTAAGTGAATAGTGATTCATTATTAAAATAATTCGATATAGAAGCTAAAATCCCTTTAATTTGTTTTAATTCCAATTCAACAAATTAAAAAAGGCACCAGCCACTAAAAAATGACTCTGTGCCATAATGATATTTCTCCATTACAAATCATTGCAAATTTTATTCTTAGAAACATTAGGTTGCTTCTCAACTACTTCATTTAAAAAAACAATTAAGTCATTCATATCATCATGACTTAATGGAATCCCATCCCAGTGAAACTTTTTAGAATCAGTAAGCAAATCTTCAACTGTATATTTTTCTATATTCTTAACTTCATTTGTTAAACACAACAAATAATCGGTAGAGACCTGAAAATAATCTGCAAAAAATGTTAACTTCTCAAAAGAAGGTTGTCTAAATTCGGATTCATATCCTGCATAGGTAGATTTTGCAATGCCAGCTACCTTCGAGACGGTGTCCATGGTCAGGTTAGATGCTAATCGAAGACTTTTTAACCGTTCTCCATATCCAATCACACTTAACTCCTCCTAATCGTATTAAGAACTTCAGTAAAAATCAGAGATTTAGTTTCTATTAAAAGAAGTAGTGAATTAATTTCATATTAAACCACATTTAAAATTTCAAAAAAGCTTAAAAATTCGAACTCATTTTTAAATCACAATTCAAATAGAGTCAATTAGCAGAAAATAAATCTTCGGTATTCGAATTATGCTACTCCCATTATACATTATTTGAGGTTATTCATTTTACAAGCTCAATAAGTGCACAAAGAATTAGCATTATTAAATTGACTCATTTAATTGATTGTTTATTTCAATTAAGCTACCTTCCACAAAACGATTATACTTTTGAAAGAGGACGATCTCTTCTTGGCTGAAATTTTTATATTCTTTAAAAAGTAAATTTGTTAATCCAATCATATTTCCATTTTGTCTTAAAATCCCAACAAACGCAGAAAGATAACCATATTTTAGCAGATAATGCTTATGTTCAGCTAGTAAAATTTTATTATCATTATAAATATTTGGAATAACGATATAGTTTACATCTTTATTTTTTATTATATCTCTTAACTCTTTAAACAATTCAATCCTTAACCCATGTGTATAAGTATTTAATTCTGCTGCAATGGAGTTTGTTGAAGCATTCCAACACGTATGATCACTATTATCATATAAATATATAGCATAAGAAACGTCTTGAAATTTTTGTTCAATTTGTGAAGTAAACCGCAAAAATGAATACCTCGTTCGATAAATTTTATATTCTTGTTCAGAAATTTTGCCTTCACGGAAAAGAAGTGTAAATATCCTAGATAAATCGCTTATTTGGTTAAATTCCGGATTAATAGAAGCAAGAATAGCTTTCAATTCTTTATTCAATATTAAATTAGGCAGCGAAGAAATATTTTTTTCCATGTAGTATCAATCCTTTTAAATAATCGTCGAAATTTTAATCTATAAGATTTACAATTTTTTGATTTTCATTTCTTTTAATAGTTTTAAGAGCATTTAATAGTTCACTTTCAGTAAGGAAAAATTGTAAATTCCATTCAGTTTGTAAGTTCCCTTCAATGAATGCTTTTACTTTTGTAGAAAACCCATAAACATAAAATTCATAATCAGTGTTTGCTAAGCAATACATATATATCAAATCCTTATTTATTAAATTAGTTCTCTTTTCGAGAACATTAATTTTATTATATCATCAACTTTATAATCGCAAACCTTAAAAAGAGGTGTAATATACTTTTAGTTCATGTATGGATCATTTTTAAAAAGAACTTAATCTTTTCATTTGCTTATTTGAAACATCCATGTTATTCTTAAGAAGAATTATTTTTGTCGGTGTAAAAGATTTGTATACGTTTCAAACTTATCGTCTTAATGATCACTTTGGGCAGGGATAGTATTACATTGTGTGAATTTCACACTAGGAGGCAACAAAAATGGAACAAGGTACAGTAAAATGGTTTAATGCAGAAAAAGGTTTTGGTTTTATCGAGCGTGAAAATGGGGACGATGTATTCGTACATTTCTCAGCAATCCAAAGTGAAGGCTTCAAATCTTTAGACGAAGGTCAAAAAGTTACTTTCGACGTTGAGCAAGGCGCTCGTGGAGCTCAAGCTTCAAACGTTCAAAAAGCATAATTTAACCTTTCAAACAGACTCTACTTATGTAGAGTCTGTTTTTTGTTGTGCATAAGAAAGACGGAGCCTCCATTTATATGGTACAGGCTCCGTCTAATTTTATTGGTTAACCTAATTTGCTTTGTACTTAGTGTAAAAATACCAATAGTAACGTATAACTCAAAATACCGATTAAGAATGCGGGCAAATTACTTTTTTGCTCTTCAGGTAATTCATCCTTCATTACATTCAATATTATTCCTCCCGCTAAAAAAGCAGTAAGAAGTGAAACCACAACTTCTTTTATTTCAATAAAAGCCCCAACACTCCAACCGACAAAAATAGCTACCGCAAGTAACCATCTTCCGAATCGATCATATTCTTCTTTATGAGATTCTCTTAAACTCCAGTCATTCGTAATGAAATGGACACTCATAGCAACAAAAAACAAAAGAGTACCGGTTACGCCTTCATATTCACCGCGAACCATCAAATATCCAATCACTGCATTGTAAAAAAAGAAAGAAGCCATATGAATTTGAAATCTTTGCAAGGACTCTTTCTCTCCACCCTCTTTTTCATCCAGTTTTTCTTTTTTCCTAACCATCACTTCTAACCCATAAAAAATAGCAAGTCCAATCATTGCAACAATATAAATATGATCTTCCATAACCATCCAAAAATTTGACTGAACTGTATCCTCAAGCTCTTTTTGATATTCATTTAATTCTGGCAATAAATGAACAAATACATAAGAAACTGCAACCCCTGAAGAAAAAGATAGAAACACGTGTCGAGGAGAAAACCTTAAAAAATCTAGCCTTTTGGATAAAATATGTACAGCGATAAGTCCACAAGTAAGTAAAAATGTAAATACGATCATGCTCTACCTCCTTTCTTTTGGATACTTGTTACATATACCCTAAAATGAACACTTTACTGCTATTTTTTTATAAAACAAAATGAGTGTTGTTATTATTGTAGATACGCAAAAAGAAAAACCGGCATCAGCCGGTTTTACATTCCTTCATATAAAGATTGCACTGGTTTCATTAAAACTCGATTCACTTCTTCGATTAAACCGCTTAAGCCCATTTCAGCTTGTAGCATCTTTTCAATTTTAGGATTTGCTTGAGCCAGTTGTGCTGTTTTTTGAGCATACTCAAGTTCTTCTCCTGAAATTTCTTCTCCAGCCATTTGTTTTTGTTGCAATGTCATCTGCAGATCTCTAAAGCTTTTAAATAGTGCCAAAGCTTGTTCATCTGATTTCACTTCAGCAACAGCTTGTTGTACCGCGGCATATTCATTTGTTTTTCTAAAAGACGTTTCTAATCGGTTGATGTCATCATAAATGTTTACAGTCATTAAAAATCACTCCTATATCATATTTATAAAGTAGACGATAAGACCTTGAATAATTCCGATTAAACCTCCAAGAACTGCTCCAAGGATCGTTATCATTTTAAATTCTTTCTTTGAAATACCGAGAACTAATTCTTCTAAACGTTGCACTGGGAAGGAATCCACCTGCTCTTTAACCATATCTTCTAATTTTAAGCGGTGTATCATTTCTTCGAGCTTTTGTTCACCTTGAAGGAAAGCAAAATTCGTTAACTTCGGCGTGAAGTTAAGTGCAGTCCAGTTTGCACCGTCTGGCCAGTATGATTGTAACGTAGCATCTAGTCGTTTTTCAACTGCTAGCTCTTGTTTTACATACGTCTTTACGGTTGATAAGATGGGCTGCCAATCGAAGCCACCGATTAATTCTTGGAGAGGTCGATCCTTTAACTTTTCCCATTCCCCGCGAATGATATTGGCAATTAATTCAAATGTTCCTGGTGCTCTTAGGAATTTTTGAATCTCAGGCTGGACTTTGTCGACAATAGTGGACGACTCTCCCATAAACATTTGGATCATGTTTCCTAATGTACCTTTAGAAGAAAGGAAGTCATCAACAAGCCGTTTAATCGTTTGTCTTCCCTCTTCTGATTCAAAAAAGGATTCGCCTTTATTTAACATGTACTCTACAATTTCTGGAATTTGCTCATTTGCTTTTCCCATCCACTGTTCAGGTGCCAATTCACGAATTGATTTAGTAGCAAAACGCATTTCCATGCTACTGATTTGTTTATCTAAGATGTCATCAATTTTCGCTTCTACTCGATTAGGTATTTGCTCTATACCCGCTTTTTGCATCCATTGTTGAATCGTAACATCTGATTCAAATACATGTTTATTAATCTGACTTTGAATCCAGATTTCTGTTTTTTGACTCATCTCTTGAGAGAAAAAGCGGCGTTTAAATGTGTCTGGAGTCAATAAATGTTCTACTACCGTTCTACCTAATTGTTTTGCTAATTCATCTCGTCTTTTTGGGATTAAACCTGGTGTAAAAGGGACTTTCCAGTTACCAATATATTTGGCTTCATGCGGACGAAATAACATTTTGATTGCTAAGTGATTTGTATATCCACCTATTAAAGCACCAATGAGTGCCATAAATACGATTGTCCATAAAAAATTCAATGTCTTCACCTTTTTCTTTCAAGCTATCTTCCATTATAACAAGAAGGCAGCTCGATTAAAAATGTGAAGACATGTACTTAAATCGAGTTATATATAGTTGAAAGTCGAATTGCATGTTCCATTTCATCATTCATGGCAATAAATAATGGATCATGTGCTTGAGGAATTGGGATGGTAAGCAACATTTCTTTATATAATTCGACGCCTTCTAATTCATCTACGAGCGCATCTTTTACTGCTTTTTTGAAGCTAGTCGGGTGCTTCGGCTTAGAAGGGTTTTGAACAAACTCTCCTGTCAGCATATAATAGAGTTGTTGAAACATTTCATAATGACTTTTTTCATCTTCTATAATATGTTTTATAAAGGATTGAAAAAAGGCATCATCCGTTAATGTGAGCATATGTTTATAAACATAATAATCTCTGTACTCACCTTCGATGGCTTGTTTTAATTGCTCAGTAAACACATTGTCACTCCTTTTGTCTTTAAGACAACTTATGCGACGAAAAGTGACACTATGAAAGGAGTTCCTCATGTTACAACACTTTAGCTTTAAACCAATGTTTGAAAACAAGCAACTACCCGGCTGGACGTTTTCATTTTTTTATAAACAATCTCGCTATAATGGCGACTACCACCCTGATGGCAAAATCGAGTGGAAAGGTTCTCATCCTCCTGACGAAGAAACAGTAAAGAAAATGATTCATGAATTAATGCTTTTCCACGTGTACGATTAATGCAAGAAATTAGAAAAGACACAGTTTGCACCTAAAATGGTGCAAGCTGTGTCTTTTATTTTTGGAAAATTTTATGTAAAGTGTGGAAACAGATAATAAGTGAAACTTTTTGATTTTTAGCACGTATTACAAACATAGGAAATTTTTACTAAATATTTTCAAAAGAAACATAGTATTGGTAATGATTTTTTAAAAAATATTTAAAGAGTTAAGTGAATCAATATTATATACAAGTATTGATCGAATCGAATCATGGAAATGCATACCGGATAATCCTATGAATCTTATACAATCTTGAGATCCCTTTTTTTATTTTTTAGCAACATAATTTTATGAGTCCTTAAGGAGGACCTTTCTTGAAGATATTATCAACCACATTATTTAAGTATTTATTCGGGGTAATAGGCATTATTTTAATAAGCTGTGCACCTGTTCTCTTTAAACTTCACCACTTCTTTGATCTTCAATTATTTTTTCCAACATTTTCCGGAGTTGTAAAGGACTTCTTCACACCAGCTGAATGGCATTTACGCTATATAGCACTCAATACGTTGGAAACAAAATATATTTCTTTTCTTCAGTATTTTACAGGACCTTATATATATTCAATGTCGATTCTGATTGCCTCGCTTCTTATTTCCCTAATAATTTCATTCGTACTGTCAATAATTACTTTCTTGTCAAAGGGCTTTCCAAAAAAATTCCTTCTACAGACAGCAAAAATTCTTGAGTCATTTCCGGATTTTTCATTTATATTTCTTATCCAAATAGTAGTTGTTCAAGTTTATTTAAAAACCGATATTCTAATTTTACAGTTTTATAGTTTAGGAGATAACTTGGTATATATCGCTCCCATTCTTTGTTTATCCATTTTACCTACTCTGTTATTTTTTAAGCTCTTTATCTTGTTATTTGAAGAGGAGTGGGGAAAATCCTATGTTGAGTTGGCAAGATCTAAGGGGTTAAATAATTTCGAAGTATTGTTGAAACATTGTACTTCTAATGTTTTGAAAAGTGTATTTTTCCAATCTAAATCAATTGTTTGGCTAAGTCTATCTTCCTTATTAATTATTGAATACCTTTTTGGCATCAATGGGATTCTTTATTATTTGAGGGCTGATTTCAGTCCGACTGGGACAAGTTTTATTCTTTTAACTATTTTCACTCCCTTCTTCTTTTTTTATACAGTAGCAGAACGTATTGTTGATAAAGAGAAAATAATGAGAAATGTGATTTTCAATAATTTTAATTTATCTTTATTAAGCATTCAACAAATTAAATCATTAACTATCTTTAGAAAAAAAGACTCTAGACCTGGAATTTCAGCAATCTTTACAATAGGAAGGAAAAATTTATTCAAACATTTAACTATTAAGATTCCAATTTTGATTGTATTTGGTCTTTTATTAACTAGCTTTATGTATTTCATCATGTTTGACGATCAAATAGATCAAATCAATTATATTTACAATGATGAAGGAGAAATGCTAAGTATTTCACCACACCCTCCCTCTTCTAGCATTCTATTTGGGACGGATCCCTTTGGTTATTCAATATTTCAACAAGTAATCGTTGGGATCAAATATACCATCTTAATCACTTTAGTCATTGCAACTACACGAATTGTAGCGGGTTACTTATTTGCAATCCTTTATGTGTTTTATTCAAACAATAAAATAAGAGTAGCCATTAATTCGATTGCTGATGGTATGCATTTTTTACCATTATCACTACTAACATATATTTTATTAATGCCAATACTTAGGAACATTACTGGTATATGGGAAACAACATTAATGGAGAGATTGATTTTTCAAATTGTCATTATGTCCTTCATTGTTCTACCAATAACAACTAGTTCCATAGGGAATGAAATGAATGAAACTTTAAAAAAAGAATATGTTCAAAGTTCGGTTATAATGGGGGGATCATTAATATGGATTTTAATCAAACATTTAAATCCTGTTCTATGGCCAAAGATTCTTTTACTTTGGACACAACATATCGTACAAGTGCTACAAATGTTTGTGCACTTAGGTATTTTATCCCTTTTTGTTGGAGGTTCAATGCATGGTGTACCAGACATACCTGAGCTTTCAGGTATGATTGCCATTTCGAGAGAAGTCTTTATGACGAAACAATATTGGATGATTCTCCCTCCACTATTCACCTTTATGCTACTGATATATTGTTTCAATACCATTGCAAATGGTATTTCAAAGAAACCTATATTTTTTTCTAAAAACGATTAGACTATTCAAATTCGAGCAGTTTGATACTAAAAGCTTTACGACGAATAATTCTTATTAAACATGGGCAAGTATCAATAATAAAAAAGGCTGCCAATTCATTTCGAATTGACAGTCCTTTTGTAGTGCTTTATTTACAACTCAGGCGAGAACTCGTTAATAGTTCCCTCCTTAGTTAAAAGCTTATTAACGGCTTTTCACAAGCATTTGAACAGCTTCTTGAATGGCATCTTCTGCAGACTTGCCAGTTTCATTCGATTCAATGATACATTGTTGTAAGTTCTTTGCAACGACTAGTCCAATTGATCGATCAGAAGCAGAACGTACAGCAGATAGTTGAGTGACTACCTGACGACAATCTTTTCCCTCTTCCATCATTTTAATTACTCCACGAACCTGTCCCTCTAATCTTTTCAATCGATTAATTACATCTTTATCATATTGCACAACTCTCACTCCAGTCTTCCGTGTTTCGATTCTCTAAATATAAAGCTTTCACTAGTAACTTGCAATCATAAATGCTAAAAACGACTTCTAGAGTGTCACCCGTGAGTTAAGAACAGTTGTGGAAACACTGATTACTAGATTCACTAATTAGGCTACAAGACTGATATGCTATGTTGCACAAAGATATTCTTTATTTAAAAGGGAATATCCCTTAACCCATTTGAGGATTAAGAGATACGCCAGATTGAAGACGATACATTTGTTCGTAACGTCCTCCTAAAGTTAATAATTCATCGTGTGTACCTTGTTCAACAATTTCTCCTCGATCTAACACTAATATCCGGTCTGCATTTTTAATAGTAGAAAGTCGATGAGCAATAATGAATGTTGTTCGTCCTTTTTTCAAAACATCCATCGCGTGTTGGATAATTTCTTCCGTTTCGGTATCGATATTCGATGTAGCTTCATCTAAGATCAGAATCGCTGGGTCAAATGCTAAAGCGCGTGCAAATGAAATGAGTTGTCGTTGTCCAGAAGATAACGTACTTCCTTTTTCAATAACAGGCTCATCAATTCCTTTAGGTAAATGCTTTAATACTCGGTCCCCTCCAACTGCATCTAGAGAAGCTTGCACTTTTTCACGAGAAATTCTTGCATCACCTAAACTCACATTTGTTTCAATCGTTCCTGTGAATAAATAAGGATCTTGTAAAACAATTCCCATATGATCACGAACTGTCTGACGAGATAAGTCTTGAATATTCATGCCATCAATGGTGATGGCACCTTTAGAAACATCATAGAACCTGAACAGTAAATTCATAATCGAGCTCTTACCTGAACCTGTATGTCCAACTAGCGCAACAGTCTCGCCCTTCTTCGCTTCAAAAGAAATGTCTTTTAAGACATACTCTTCTTCTTTATAAGCGAACCAGACGTTCTCAAAACGTACATTCCCTTCATATCTATCAACCTTTTCATCGCTTACATCTTCACCAGGTCGATCCATTAATCGGAAGACACGTTCGGCAGCTACAAGAGCCTGTTCTAATTTAGCTAACTGATTCACCACTCCGGTAACTGGATGGAATAATCGCGTTATATAATCTACAAACGCATATAAAACCCCTACTGAAATAGCTGTTGTTGCTGTCAATGAAGCACCACCAAAATACCAGATGAATAAGACAAACGTGATGGAACGGATTGCCCCTACTAAATTGTGAGAAGTTCCTGCGTCTAAATACAATAACTTATTCTGGTATTTGTAGTGTTCACGGTTCATAACTTCGAACTCTTCTTGCATTTGTTCTTCACGTCGAAATGCTTGAATAATCGTCATTCCTTGAATGGATTCATTGATCATTGCATTCATATCACTGACTTTTCCTCGAACAATATGATTATATTTTGATGCGTACTTACGGTACATAATCATCCAAATATAGAGGATTGGCAAGACAAATAATGCAATCGTGGCCATTTTCCAATCTAGGAAGAACAAAGCCACATAAATCCCTGTAATATACATAGCACTCGATGCAAACTGAGACAATACAGTTACATATAGTTCACGAATGGCTTCTGTATCGTTCGTTATTCGAGCTACTACTTTTCCAGCAGGTAAATTATCGAAATAGCGAATTGGTAGCGTTTGAATATGTTGATACACATCATTACGCATTTTTTGAATGACACGATTCGCTGCCTTTTGTAAAAGTAAGTATTCGCCATATCGAAATACAGCAGCAACAACAGTTAAAGCAAAGAATATGCCAAGTAACATCGCGATCGGTTCAAAATCGATTGAACCCCCATCAGCACCTGCAATATGATCATCAATAATTTTCTTTGCAATTAGGGGTCCTGCTAAATCTGCTGCTACAGCAACAGTTAGTAATGACATCCCCATGATTAACAATTTTTTATAGTGAAGGGCGTATACCCAAAGTCTTTTTCCTGTACTCATGACGTCACCTCCTCGATCTGTTGGCGATCGAACTGTTCTTTATACCAGCCTTCGTTTTCCAACAAATCCTCATGTGTACCTTCTTCAATAATCACACCATCATCTAATACAAGAATCCAATCAGCATGTTGAATCGCTGACAAGCGATGAGTTGTGATAATCGTTGTTTTTCCGTTTCGTTCTCTTTGAATATTTTCAATAATTTTCGATTCTGTTTTCGCATCAACTGCAGATAAGGAATCATCTAATAGAAGAATTTCAGGATTTTTTATTAACGCACGTGCAATCGAAATACGTTGTTTTTGTCCTCCCGATAAAGCGACTCCCTTTTCACCCACAAGTGTCTCAAGACCTTGAGGAAGCATTTCTAAATCTTTTTGGAAATAAGATAATCGAATTGCATCTTCAATGTCTTGATCTGTTGCATCTGGATGACCAAACAAAATGTTTTGTTTCACTGTTCGTGAGAATAAAACATGATCTTGAGGAACATATCCAATCCAATTACGAACTTGATCTTTCGTCTGCTCTTCAATTGAAATACCAGACAATGACAATGAACCTTTACCAGCAGGATACTCTCTCAGTAATTGCTTGATAAATGTCGTTTTACCACTACCTGTCTTCCCAACGATACCAAGCGTTTGACCTTGTTCAATTTGAACATGAATATTCGACAAGTTGATGTTCGTAGACGTCGGATATTGGAAATCAACTGAACTAAAGCCAATTTGACCTGGACGATCCAATTTAACGGCTTGTTCAGGATCTTTAACATCCTCTTCATAATCCAGCGTTTCTTCAACGCGGTCCAATGAAGCATTTCCTCGTTGCATAACATTGATTAATTCACCAATCGCAAACATTGGCCAAATAATCATCCCAAGATAGACATTAAACGCTACCAGATCTCCAAGAGTCATTTGTTGTTGCGACACTAAATAAGCACCATAACCTAGACCAATCATGTAACTGATACCCGTTAATACTTTTGTAATTGGGTTAAACAATGCATCGATTTTTTCAACTTCCATGTTTTTCGCATAAACATCTTCTGTCATTTCATCGAATTGTTTTTCAGAGGCACGTTCTTGCACATAGGCACGAATCACTCGTACTCCAGCTACTGCTTCTAGGACGCTATCATTCATATCTCCAAATGCATCTTGAGCTTTCATATATTTTTCATGGATTCGTTTCCCAAGAATTTGCATAATGATTGCTAAAATAGGCAAGGGCAATAATGCGACTAATGTTAATTTCCAACTCACTAAAACACCCATTGTTATTAATATTGTCAACATATATAGGGATGAGTCGATTAATGTTAAAATACCAAAACCTGCTGTTGTAGATACCGCTTTTAAATCATTTGTCGCACGAGCCATTAAATCTCCTGTGCGATTTTTTTCATAAAAAGATGGAGTCATTCGTAAAAATTGTTTCATCAAACGACCACGTAATTGTTTCTCAATTACATATGCCCCACCAAAAAGTTGATATTGCCAAACAAAGTTACTCAAATAATTGACAACTGTAACTGCAATAAGAGCGAGTATAAATGTAAGTAATAATTTAGAAGTTAATGTTTGTTGGTAAATAGCATCAATTGATTCTCCGAGTAACCATGGAGGGACAACCTCTAGCACATTGGTAACCATTAATAAGGAAATGGCGATAGTATACCGTTTCCAATTTTCTTTGAAAAACCATCTTAATTTAAATAATACTGTGAACATGTCATTTCCTACTTTCTGTTATAGGTGTAGCCTAACTAACCACCTTCTAGAGATTCCTTTAGTAAAATTTGCTTCTGTTGCCGATTTTTCATCGTCAGCACTCCTTTTTTCATTTTTTTGTGACAGCTTTCACTGATAACACCAAAATTTGGTAATAAATGAACACAAAAAAAGCACACGCCCTGTTTCCAGATGCGTGCGCTCTTGAAAATAGGTACAGGTCCATACCTGTGCCTTGTTATGTGTTAAGTCAATCGAGAAATAACAGGCAGGTACGGAAGAACTATGCAATTTGAATGAATATCCATTTTGTTAATCATCGGTCGTACCTCCTTTTCTCACATTTATTTACTTATTCAAGATTAGCACGTTGTTTTTTAAATTGTCAATACATTTTGAAATAAATGCTAATTCTTTATGCAAAAAGTTTAGACCCTTTGAAGATGGGTATTCAAAGAGTAATAAATCTTAAGGGATAGGGAGAGATGAAAAAATGGAAGAACACAAACATGTTGAAGTAAAACGAGAAGAGAAAACGGACACGGGTCTAGTAGGTGCAACATTCATTAAGTACGCAGCTTATATCATTATTTTCTTTGGTATTCTATGGTTCTTAATTTCTTACGTATTCCCGATGTTTAGTTAATAAGGAGTGATTTAGATGTTCCAAAAAATGATCGTTGGTTATGATGGTTCAGAAGGCAGTAGAGCCGCACTAGAAAAAGCAATAACAATTCTTCAACTTAATCAAAATGCCAAATTACTAATAGCTTATGTAAATGAAGATGTAGTAGGTGAGGAGATTGCCTATTCTGGTCAACCTTTAGGTTCTGCACCTATCCTAGACGATATGACAACAATTCCACCCGTACCAAACGATCCTGAATCACCTAGACATTTTGCTCGAGATTACGCTGTACAAATGTCAGATTCTATTCAAACTCAATTGGATGAACATCAAGTAAGTGGCGATATTGTCGCTGTTGATGGACACCCTACTAGAGCATTAGCTGAATTAGCCGAACGAGAACAAGCAGATGCAATTATTGTTGGTAATAGTGGAAAATCCAGTTTTCAAAAATTCTTTGTCGGTTCAGTTAGTGAAAAACTTGTAAAAGAATCTCCGTGTTCAGTAATAGTAGTTAAATAATTTCCAATGCGTTTCTCTTACACCGAGGAACGCATTTTTATTTCGAATAAAATTTGGAATCCTCTATACTGAATAAAGAAGAATATGTTTATCCTGTTTAAATAAGACCTGTAAAAATATAAATTGTAGCCGGAAATTAAAGGAGACATGAATCGATGAAAATTGCCGTTATTTTAAGAAATGATTTACGTCTTCACGATCATCCTGCCATGCATCAAGCATCATTAGATGGTGATATTTTACCGGTTTATATAATTGAGGAAAACTTGGGCACAGCATTTAAATATTGGACTCATGGTCACTTGAAGTCTTTACAATCTTCATTGCGCAAAATCGATGGTGACTTATACGTCTCAAGTCATTCATTAAAAGAAACAATTGAATCACTCAGAGAGGAATTACAAATTGATGCTGTCTATTATAACCGCTCTTATCATCCTGATCAGCGGATCCGTGATGAGGCATTTGCACACGAATTAGATGAAGAAGGTATCTTGGTGAAGACGTTTGAAGGGACCATGCTTCTGCCACCGTGGAAAGCGGTAAAAGAAAATGGCGAGCCTTATAAAGTATTCACTCCTTTCTATAAGCAATTTCGAACAAAAACAGTTCCACAAGCCGTTCCAAAAGTGATGGAAGCTACCTTTATAGAAGTACCTCACGAGGTCACAAGTATTTCACCTAAAATCGATTCGTTGAAGTTAGTCCCCTCTCTTGACTGGACAAAAGGGATTGACGAAACTTGGGCTGTAGGAGAAGAAGCTGCGATTGAACAAGTAAAAACATTCATTGATGAAGATGTTGCAGCTTACAAACACTTGAGAGATTTCCCTTCAATTAATGGAACATCACGAATTTCTCCTTATTTAGCAGTCGGTGCCCTCTCGGTTCGCAGTGTGTATCATTACGCTTTAAAAATGAAACCAGATGTAAGTGAAGCATTCATTCGTCAATTAATATGGAGAGAATTTGCTTATCATATGATTGTTCATTATCCTCAAACGGTGAGTAGACCACTTAACGAGAAATTCGATAACTTTCCTTGGCTAAATAATGAAGATCATTATAGAAAATGGTGTCATGGTCAAACGGGTATTCCATTAATAGACGCAGGCATGCGTGAGTTGTGGTCAACCGGTTATATGCATAATCGTGTTCGAATGAATGTAGCGAGTTATTTAACGAAGCACTTGCTCATAGATTTCACAAAAGGGATGGAATGGTTTTGGGATACGTTAATTGATAGTGATATCGCTAACAACACGTTTGGATGGCAATGGGCTTCAGGTAGTGGTGCAGATGCAGCCCCTTATTTCCGGATTTTCAATCCTTATTTACAAAGTGAGAAATTCGATAACGAGGCTAACTATATTCGAAAATGGATTCCCGAGTTAAAAGGACTTTCAAATAAAGACATTATTGAACCTGACCAAGCTTCAGCTGAGGCATTAGAGGACGCCGGAGTCGTCTTAGGTGAAACATACCCATTCCCTATCGTCACTCACAAAGCAGGCCGAACCCGCGCACTGCTAGCTTATGGTGAAATAAAAAATATGAAGACTGATGAAAGCGAATGACTATCTGTCATTCGCTTTTACTGTATAGTAAGAACGTTGATTTCCATTGCTGCGAGGCCAACAGGAAGTTGGTTTCAAAGACGTTGCCACAGGACGTGGCGACCTTAGTCTTTGTTCCTTAGCATCTTTAGCTCATGCTAATCCCCTCGGAGTCGCCGCCTCCATTCCAATCAACTGAAACATACAATCATACATCTTAAATTAGCATTTTAAATAGTTTTTATAAGTGATACTCTGTAAATCTTACAGATCGACCATTCACCAACAGAAACACCTGCCAAGCGGAGCGGGCAGAGCCAATATGGGCTGCACGCTCCGCTTTCGCAGCCTTTACTGTTGGATCGTCTTCACGTTTGAGGTCGTGCGCTTTGAACAATTACAACTAAGATGGCGATTATTCTAACCAAGAATGCCTTTTCTCTAACTGAGAACCCCATAATTCTAACAGAGACTGCCAAACTTCTAACGGAGATTTTTGACAACAAAAAAACCTTAGCATTTGCTAAGGTTTCTATCTATCATTCTTCAATTAATACTGCACGAACAGGACTTCCATCTGCTCCCTCTATTTTTAATGGGAGTGCAATTAATTTGTAGATTCCTTCTTGAATATCATCTAAGACAATTCCTTCAAGAATATAGCGTCCGGCCTCTCCTAATGCGTGATGCATTGGCAGTTCTTTACTGGTAATGGCATCCACTGAAGGTAAGTCTACCCCAAATAATACGATGTTGTTTTCAATCATCCACTCAACAACGTCGATATTAAATAATGGAATTTCTTCAGGGAATTCACTACGGCTTTGCCAAGCACTTGTTTTAAAGAGAACCGCTTTTGCAGTACCAACCTGTACGTTACGAAGCATTTCTCTTGAAACTTCACTTTTTCGACGCACATCGACCACAACGGCTTCTAGAATATAATTTTCTAATGGAAGCTCATGTACTTTTAATCCTTCATTATCAAAATGAAATGGCGCATCAATATGCGTTCCGATATGTGTACTAGTAGTGATTTGCCCTACATTAACTGAGCCACTTTGTTCCTTTGACCAGCTAATTTGAAATTGAAATGGTGTGTCTCCTGGCCATTCGGCAGATTCTTTATTCAACAGCATGGAAATGTCATGAATTTTCAATCAGGCCACCACATTTCGTTCATTGGTAAACGTCTTGTATGATTCTTCTTCCATAATCTTTTTCAGACGTTGAACCATTTCCCAAACATCCATGAAACATGAATAGAAGCTGATTGGTGCCAGACGAATAATATCTGGCGCACGGAAATCAGGTACAACATTTGCTTGTTTCAACGCTTTACAAATACGCGCCGCTTCAGGATGTGCTAAAGCGATATGCCCGCCACGTGCCTCGTCAGCAATTGGCGTCACATCTGTAAAACCAAAATCATTCAGTTGCATCTTCACTAAATCTCGTAAATATTGTGTTAATGCTAAGGACTTGTTACGAATTGCTTCCATTCCCGCTTCTTCAAACAATTCAACACTTCCACTAAGTGGAGCTGTACTAAATAAGTTCGGGGTACCAATTTGGTATGCACCCGCTCCCTCTGCTTTTGAAAATGCATGCGACATATCGAATTGCTTTGATTTATCAGAGCCAAACCATCCTGCTAAGCCAGGTAATTCATGGTGATGACGTTCATGAATAAAGAGTCCGCCAGTTCCACCAGGTCCGCTGTTCATATATTTGTAATGACACCAAATCGCAAAGTCAACCCCGTCGTTATGTAATTGATGAGGGACTGCTCCAGCAGAATGTGCCAAGTCAAATCCAACTAAAATTCCTTTTGCATGAGCCATTTCTGTGATTTTCTTCAAATCTAATAACTGTCCGCTTCTATACAACACAGATGGCAACATTAAAATCGCAACATCATCTGTTAACGTTTCCTCAATGGCTTCGAGCGTTAATGTGTAACCGTCATCACTTTTTACTTTGCGCATGGAAACAGACGGATCAAGTCCACGAAGTTTCAAGTGACTTTCCACTGCATAAATATCTGATGGGAAGTTTAATTCATCTACAACAATAACGGATCGTTCTGCCGTTGGGTGAAAAAGGGTTGATAGCATTTGATGAATATTCACTGTAATTGAACCCGTCACCATTACTTCATTACCACGTGCACCTACTACCTTAGCCACACGTTCACTCAGTTTCTCTGGATAGGTAAACCAAGGCTCCTCGCCTTCTGTCCATCCATCAATGCCTTTTTCACGCCAACTAGACATGAGTTGAGTTAATGTATTTTCTGAACGCTTGGACATCAGTCCTAAAGAATTCCCATCCATATAGATTTGATTTTCAGGTAAATAAAATTCAGATTTAAATGTGCTCATCTGATCTTGTTGGTCCATATCCTTTGCATATTGCATCATTGTATCCAAAGTCAATACTCCTTTTTAGCCAAACATGGCAAAGCTCAATGCACCTAAAATAGCTGTAATGACCACAACAATCCAAGGTGATAGTTTATAAAATACTAACAGAGTAAACGAGATCAGCACAATGACAAAATCAATTGGGTCATGAACCGCACTTGTAAATACAGGATCATATAATGCAGCAAGTAAAATTCCCACAACTGCCGCGTTTACACCTTTTAAGGCAGCTTGAATTCTCGGTTTTGTACGAATAATAGACCAAAACGGCAAAGTTCCTATAACTAATAAGAATGAAGGTAAAAACATCGCGACAACAGCTATAGCCGCTCCAGAGAAACTTCCCATAAGTTGTCCAAGGTAACCTGATAATGTAAACAATGGACCTGGAACGGCTTGTGCAGCTCCGTATCCAGCGATAAACGCTTCTGATGACATCCAACCTTCCGGAACAACTTCACGCTCTAACATAGGAAGAACGACGTGCCCTCCACCAAAAACAATTGAACCTACTCGATAAAAGATATCAAAGATGGCATACCAAGTTGCTTGAACAAACGGTCTGAATATCGGTAACAAAATAAGTAAGGCAAAGAATAATATCCATGCGACAATGCCTGTCCTTTTCCCAAACTGTAAAGGCATCTCAACTGCTTCAGGTGCCTTTTCATTTCGATAATAAAGAAGTCCAAAAAGACCAGCTAGAATAATAATCAATATTTGCCCCCAGGCAGTTGGGATTAATAATGTTGCCCCTGCAGCAATCATCGCCACGGTTATTCGTGGTCTGTCTGGAGTTAAAGATTTACTCATGCCCATTAACGCATGTGCAACAACAGCTACTGCAACAATTTTCAATCCTTGAATCCAACCACTTTCAAACGAACCAGTTTGCATGATGATCCAGGCGAATGCCATAAGCAAAAGTACGGACGGTAATGTGAAACCAATCCATGAGATCAAGCCACCAAGCAACCCTCCGCGAAGCATGCCGACAGATATTCCTACCTGAGAGCTCGCTGGACCGGGTAGAAACTGACACAATGCCACTAAATCTGCGTACAGTTTGTCATCTAGCCATTTTCTTTTTTCTACATATTCATCTCTAAAATAACCAATATGTGCCGCAGGACCACCAAAAGATGTCAAGCCAAGTTTTGTTGAAGCAGCTAATATTTCTATGTATTTGCTTCTTTTGTTAGTTGTCATTGTTGTGACCTCCTTGTCATATATAAGCTTCTTCTTATATGATAATAAAAATAGTGATAGGGATAAAGAGATAACGTGCTAAAAAAGTATTATTTGTCTTTTGGCCTTGAGTATTTTATTATTATAAGTATTAACTATTTTTCAGAAAAACAGGAGGTGTACACTTTGTTCTCCCCCTCATTCGGGTTTGGAACAAAGGAATTCTTTGGACATAGCCATACGATTGGCAGCATTTGCTGTCTTAATCGCTTTTACAGCATTCTTTGTAGCAAGTGAGTTTGCTATTGTAAAAGTGAGAACAACACGCATCGATCAATTGATTGCGGAAGGTAATAAGCGTGCGATTCCCGCTAAAAGAGTCATTTCAAATTTAGATGAATATTTATCAGCGTGCCAGTTAGGGATAACCATCACCGCTTTAGGATTAGGTTGGTTAGGTGAACCTACTGTGGAACGCATTTTGCATCCCGTCTTTGAAAACTTTTCAGTGAGTGATAGTGTTTCGTCTTTACTTTCATTTATCATTGCATTCTCATTAGTTACGTTTTTACATGTAGTAGTTGGTGAATTAGCACCGAAAACTTTAGCCATACAAAAAGCTGAAGAAGTCTCACTATTTTTTGCTGTTCCTCTGATTTGGTTTTACCGCATCATGTATCCGTTTATAAAATTCTTAAATGGATCTGCTCGGGCACTAACGGGTTTATTTGGATTAAAACCTGTTTCTGAATCTGAATTAGCTCATACAGAAGAAGAACTTCGTATGATTCTTTCAGACAGCTTGAAAAGTGGCGAAATCAATCAAGCAGAATACAAATATGTAAATAAAATTTTTGAGTTTGACGATCGGATTGCCAAAGAAATTATGGCTCCACGTACAGAGATGAGCACTATAGATAAAGATACAACTCTTCGTGAAGTGTTTGATCAAGTTAACGTTGAGCAATATACCCGCTATCCAGTAACTGATGGCGATAAAGATCACGTTATTGGTTTGGTAAACATGAAGAACTTATTAACATCTTATATTAAAGATACAAATAATATTAATCGCCCAGTTATAGACTATATGCAACCTATTATTCGGGTTATTGAAACGATTCCGATTGGTGATTTATTACTAAAAATCCAACGTGAACGAATTCATATGGCGGTATTAATGGATGAATATGGTGGCACTTCTGGACTTGTTACAATTGAAGATATACTTGAAGAAATCGTTGGCGATATTCGTGATGAATTTGACAATGATGAACTACCGGAAGTACAAAAAATAGGCGAGCACCATTATATATTAGATGCGAAAATCTTAATTGAAAATGTCAATGATATTCTTGGCATTGATATTGACGAAGAAGATATCGATACTATTGGTGGTTGGTTTATGACGAAACGTTTTGAAGCCATAAAAGGTGAAAAAATAATTGAGCAAGGCTATGAATTTACGGTTAAAGATATGGAAGGTCATCACATACTTTACCTAGAAGTCGCTCGAATTAAAGAAGAACAGATTACAAATGTAGAAGATCTATAAAACGGACGATAGAAAACGACTCTCTAAATGGGAGTCGTTTTGTTATGTCACAATGTTTTGGAGGTGGGAAACAAAATGGAACTCTATACACAATTAAGAGAAGGGGAAAAAGGTGCGATTATCAGCATTGTTACCTACCTCCTTTTAGCGGCTACGAAATTAACCATCGGCATAATTGGGACATCTGAAGCACTTAAAGCGGACGGCTTAAATAACACCACCGATATTGCGGCGTCCATCGCTGTTTTAGTTGGCTTACGTATTTCTCAGAAACCACCCGATCTTAACCACCATTATGGACATCTACGTGCAGAAACAATCGCCTCCCTTGTCGCTTCGTTCATTATGGCGGCTGTAGGTTTACAGGTACTCGTCCATGCAGGTGGAAATTTACTTCATCCTATTCATCAGACACCTTCGTTATTAACAGCTGGCGTTGCTAGTGGTAGTGCCATTATTATGTATGTTGTGTATCGATATAATTTAAAACTAGCGAATCGCATTAACAGTTCGGCTGTTCGAGCTGCTGCATACGATAACCGATCGGATGCACTGGTCAGTGTTGGAACAACAGTCGGGATTTTAGCAGCTATATTTGGCTATCCGGTTATCGATTCGATTACTGCCCTTCTCGTTGCTTTTTTAATTATTAAAACGGCTTATGATATTTTTAATGAAGCGGTACACACCTTAACGGATGGCTTTAATGAAGAAGAGGTGGAAACGCTATCTTTACTAGTTCGAAAAGTGCAGGGTGTCATTAATATCGAAGATTTTAAAGGCCGGATGCATGGAAATTTAATGTTTGTGGATTTAACCGTAACCGTAGATCCGACACTGAATGTCGTAGAAAGTCACCGGATTACGGAACAAATTGAAAACAAAATTCATAAAGTGAAACCATTCTGTATGGTGCTCGTGCATATTGAACCCGCAATTCCCGAACCAGTAGAATCAGATAGGTAATCCATTTTTGAAGCAATACATCATAGCCAAGCCCTATAAGTCATGAAAGAACCCCAACTCTTATGACATCACATTCATATGTAACAGCAATATTTAACATAGTACTTAATAATTAGGTCAAATTAATTAATTAGAGTATTGACTTAATGAATATACTTTTGGTATGGTTTATTTATTAAATAGAAAGCAGGTGAGGTATTATGTCAATTTTATTATCGAATGTAAACAAGCGAATCGGCATGTTTCAGGTATCTCATCACGCGTGTGCTTTCTAAAAGCGATACGTCTTCTAGTGATGTGTATTAAACCGTGACTGCCTTTTCGCAGACACGGTTTTTTTATATACACAAAATTGGAGGAAACAACATTGAAAACAATTAAACATTATGGTTGGAACGACAGCTGGGAAACAAAATGGAATGAACAAATAATAAGTGAAAAGCGTGGAAAAATGGTTGCCGGTCGTGTATTACTCGAACATAAGCATATGTATCGAGTGGTAACTGATCAAGGTGAATGGTTAGGAACCTTGTCAGGTAACTTTAAACATAACGCACAACAACGACGCGATTACCCTGCTGTAGGAGATTGGGTTGGAATTGAGCAAATGCCAGGGGAAGAAAAAGGAATCATTCACAGCATTTTGCCAAGAAATTCTTTATTCTCAAGAAAAGTGGCAGGTGAAACAACGGTTGAACAAATTGTTGCGGTAAATGTGGATTATGTCCTTTTGGTTATGTCCTTAAACTTAGATTTTAATTTACGTAGACTGGAACGATATATGATTGCAGCATGGGATTCAGGTGCTAATCCTGTTATCGTTTTAACGAAAAAAGACCTTTGCAATGATCCTGAAACCTTTATAGAACAAGCTGAAGCGGTTGCGTTTGGTGTTCCTATTTATACCGTCAGTAATGTCACAGGTGAAGGAATAACTGAATTACAGGATTTATTAAAAGATGGTAAAACTGCTGCCCTACTTGGTTCTTCTGGAGTTGGGAAATCTTCTTTAACAAATGCATTGTGTGGAGAAGATGTGATGAGTGTGCAAAACATTCGCGAAGATGATGACAAAGGTCGCCATACAACTACTCATCGTGAGTTATTCCGTATGCCAGGCGGAGGTTTGCTCATTGATACGCCAGGAATGCGTGAGTTCCAGTTATGGGACAATAGCGAAAGTTTAGATGCTGGCTTTAAAGATGTTGAACAGATTGCTGAAAATTGCCGATTTAATGACTGTCAACACAATGGGCAACCAGGTTGCGCAATTGAAGAAGCGTTAAACAATGGCTCATTGTCACGTGAAAGATATGCAAGCTATGAAAAGCTAAAAAAAGAATTAGCTTTCATGGAACGAAAAGCTGACTTAGCCGCACAAAAAGCGGAGCGAAGTAAATGGAAGCAAATCACTAAAGATAATCGAAAACGTCCAGTTAAGAAAAGATGAAGAATTTCAATTCACAAAATCAAAAAAAGCTGTTCACACATCTCAAACGATGTTGAACAGCTTTTTCTTATTGATGTGATTTAATTTCGTTGCCAATACGCGCATACATTTTCAGTTCGTCTATTAATCCATTGACTTGTTCTGCCGCTTCTTTGACAAGTCCATCACTGTCATAATCGAAAGTACTAGGGTCAAGAACCAACTGACGAGGAATTGCATTCGCATAAACTCCACGCATTACAGTACGCATATTGTTCAAACAATTGATGCCGCCTTTTCCCCCACCTGCAATGGCCATTAATCCAACAGGCTTGTGTAAAAATTGTGTGCTCCCTAAAAAGTCGAGCGTGTTTTTAAGTGCTCCACTCATTGCACTATGGTATTCAGGTGAAATTAATAAAACGGCGTCTGCATCTAAAACAGCTTTTCTTAAAGATTTCACAACAGGGTTTGCTGCTTGCTCTTCTTCTCCGTTATACATTGGCATTTCCATCACACTTAAATCCATCGTGTGAAATCCGTATGTCCGTTCAATAAATCTTGCAGCGATTGCAGAACGGCCATGCTTACGTGGCCCACCACTAATTACTAATATATTCATAGTCTCTCTCCTTTACAAACCACTTGGTTCAGTTAATCCATGTTTGACTGCATATAAGGCAGCTTGGGTTCGATCTTGAACATGTAGTTTTGAAAAAATATTTGAAATATGTGTTTTAACGGTTTTCTCCGTTACGAATAATGATGACGCAATTTCTCTATTGCTTTTCCCTTTTGTCAGCTCAGATAAAACATCTTGTTCCCTTGGTGTTAATGGATACAACGTATGAGGTGGATCTTCTTTCGGCTCTCGTTCCTTCATAAGTTGTGAAGTTGCATGAGGATGAAGCGTATTTTCTCCGCGCATCAGCGTGCGAATAGACTCCACTAAATCATCTGGTTCAATATCTTTTAATTGATAACCAGATGCTCCTGCTTCAATCGCTGGTATGACGTGATCTCGATCAGAGAAACTGGTTAACATGAGCACTTGTATATCAGGAAATTGTTTCTTAATACGTTTTGTTGCTTGAATTCCATCCATCTCGGGCATTACCAAATCCATTAACACGATATCGGGTCTCAGAATGGCTGTCAAGTCCACCGCTTCTTTTCCATTCGTCGCTTCCCCTACTACCTGTATATCTTTTTGGGTTTTCAGAAAAAATAGTAACCCTCTGCGGACGACATGGTGATCATCCGCAATCAACACCTTAATCATGCAGAATCCTCCTTAATAAGGAATACGGATTAATAATTCCGTCCCTTTTTCAATTTGACTTGTCCAGTCAACCGTACCTCCTGCTGCCTGTGCTCGATCTTTCATACTTTGTAAACCAATAGAAGGAATTTGAATAGATGTATCGAGTAAAAACCCACGTCCCTCATCCTTTAAGACGAGCAATACATCAGTTTGAGTAATGGTAATAAACAACTCTGCTTCGTGAACGCCAGCGTGTTTACGAATATTATTTAATCCTTCTTGTGCAATACGGAATAGGGTTTCTTCTATCCTTGAAGGTAGTTGAATCACACCAGTTACATGTACTTTTATGGTTAAACCAAGCATATCTGCATAGCTTTTTATGCCATCTAATAAACCGGCTTCCAGCCCTTTCGGTCGTAGTTGCCAAATGAGAGCACGCATTTCAGTTAAGGCTTCTTGCGTGAGATGTTGAATTTCTTGAAACGTTTGTTTCACTTCATCATTCTCAGCCAGGATACTCCCTCCTCTTGCTGTCAAAGTGACAGAGAAAAGAAGTTGATTAACCGAGTCATGCAAATCCCTTGCGAGGCGATTTCGCTCTTGCACAAGCGCCATTTCCTGTTCTTGCTTCGTTAGCAAAATTCGTTTAATCGCCGAACCCATTTGGAAAGCCACTGATTCAAGCAATGCAAGTTCATCTTCTGTAAAAGCAATTGTATAAGGTGAAGCAACATTTAATAATCCAAATCTTTCTGGACCGGATTGAAGTGGTACAGTCGCATGGTGGGTTATCCCGCCATGATCACCATCTTCCGCATGGATGGCATTTTCAATTCGTTGGCATTCAATCATATTCGTCGCTTTTTTTAATTCACCATTTCTATATTTCGAAATACACCAACAGCCACCTTTTTGTAAATGATTACATTGGTTAAATTCGAGCGCTTGAGGTAAATGTTCATGGGCAATCAATTGATGCTTGCCTTTGCCGTCAATAAAGAATATCCAACCTGTTTGAAATTGTGTGCCTGCTAAAAATTTTCGGAGTGCCCCCTGCAGCATCGTTGTCATTTCGGTCTCTTCATTGAGCAATTCAGCTATCTCTTTTAATAGCTCAATATTCGAGTGTTCCTTCCCAAGCATGCATTCGACCTCCATTCACTACTTACTAGTATACGAAATATCATACCATTTGCTTTCGTGCATTTGCAGGAATAGTTGCTCCTACTTTTGACTGAACTAAGTCACACATATAAGGCTGATAAGAAAAAAAGGCTGTCCCAAAAGTCAATATATTGACTTTTAAGGGCAGCCCTTTTCGAATTTAAAATAGCAGTAATTCCGTAACATGCGGCCGCATTCCGCGAGTGGTTCTGAGCTTACTCTACTGAAGGTAATTTCTCCTTCGGTTTTCCCGCTTCCATTAACACCTTGCTACCCATTAGGAAAAATCCTTGAATGAACAATAGAATACCGGTTCCAATTAACAACCATTCGATTTTAACCACGTCGGCCAATGGTCCGAAGATAAGCATTCCGAGAGGCATCATAGAACTGGAGATCATTCCTAAAACTCCAAATACTCGCCCAAGATAATCCCCCTCCACCTTCTCTTGCAATAAAACCATTGAGGGTGTGTTAAATATAGGCATCGAAATACCGACAATCCCCATGAAAATCAAGTATGCCCAAAAAACTGGGACTACTCCAAAAGCAACCGTGCACACCGCCATCATGAGTGTAGCGAGTGTCATCGTATGCATCTTGTTTTTAAAACCACCCCAAGACGCAATGATGATTCCGCCTGCAATCATGCCTAACGCAAAAGCAATTTCAATTGCCGTTAATCGCCAAACAGCGTTACCAAAGGTCCTAGCAACTTGAAGCGGTGTCAAAAAAGCTGCAGGGGCAACTAGTACAAAGAAGAACGCAAAAAAGACAAAGAATTTCTTAAGAAATTCATGATTCTTTATATACGTGTAACCCAGTTTTAAGTCACTCAAATAGCTGGTTGTTTGTGCTTGCGCTGCCTTAGCATGTAAAGGTATTTTCAAAAATACTAATAGCGTGAAGACGGCAATTGCAGCGGTGACGACATCAATTAAAAATATCACTTCAATTGAAGCTACTGAAAGGAGTGCTCCAGCTAGCATGGGTGAAAGTAACATCACAAATGCCTGGATACTTCCATTCGTTCCATTTACTTTTGTTAGCTGTTCTTCCGGCACAATTTGTGGAAGTATTGCACCAACGGCAGGTGTTTGAATACCTGCTCCAATAGCACGAATAGCTGACATCACGAATAACAATATTAGTGAATCATATCCGAGGAAAAACAAGATCGCTAATATGAGTGTTGAAATGGCAATCATTGAGTCTGCAAATATAATGAGCATTTTCCGGTTGTACCGATCTGCCCAAACTCCAGCAAATGGTGAAAGGAAAAAAGCAGGCAGGAAACCACAGACGATGGAAATAGTCATCATGACACCTGACTCTGTTGTTAAAGTGATATACCACATAATGGCATATTGCACTAACATAGAGCCAAACAATGAAAGGGTTTGACTGCTCAAAAAGAGGATGATATTCCTTTTCCATTGTTCATTGACTGGTTCAATTACTGTATTCATTATTGGCATCCTCTTCACTTTCGATTATCTTTAATGGCTTCAAAGAAGTTCGGGTTCTATTGTAGTTAAAATCTCGTATTCATTTCGTCTGTAAACTCTTTCGTGATCTTGTTTAATTTTTCCTTACTTTCGAGCTCAGTTGGGCTCGTCACTCCAATGTAGTATTTAATTTTAGGTTCTGTTCCACTTGGTCGAACACAAACCCATGATCCATCTTCAAGGAAATATTTAATGACATTTGATTTTGGTAAAGATAGCTTTTCTTTCTTTCGCCCATCTACAAACGATCGAATTTGTGTTGAATAGTCTTCTTCCGAAGCGATTGAGAGACCGGCAATTTCTTTTAGAGGATTTTCGCGCAGACTTGTTAATAATTGTTGAATTGCACGCGCTCCATCTGCTCCTTTTTTTGTAACCGATACAAGACCTTCAAGGTAATAACCATGTCGTTCATACAGATCATTTAAAACGTCAATTAACGTCTTACCATGGCTCTTATAATAAGCCGCTGCTTCCGTAATCGCTATGACAGATTGAATCGCATCTTTGTCACGAGCGAAAGGCTTGATTAAATAACCATAGCTTTCTTCGTAGCCAAATAAGAATTGAAATTCCTTCGTCTCTTCATATTGTTTAATTTTTTCGCCTATGAATTTAAAACCAGTTAATACGTCTTCTGTGGAAGCACCATGATACTCAGCTATAACTCGTCCTAAATCCGAAGTTACAATGGTTTTAAAAACACGACCATTAGCTGGCTTTTCGCCAGTTTCTTTTATTTGTGTTAATAAATAGTCAATTAATATAGCACCTGTTTGATTTCCAGTTAAAAGAACAAAGTCCTCGTCTTGCTTAACCGCTATGCCTACTCGGTCGCCATCTGGATCAACCGTGATTAATAAATCAGCGTCTGTTTTCAATCCTTTTTCCTTGGCTAACTCGAACGAGCTTGCTTCTTCAGGATTTGGTGACTTAAGAGTTGGAAACTCTCCGTCAGGTTTCATTTGCTCCGTCACATAGTCAAACTGCGTATAACCTGCTTCAGTCATTATTGTTTGAACTGTTTCACCTGATGCCCCGTGTAGTGGAGAAAAGACAACCCTAATACTTTCTTTCATTGTCTGATCTGATTGATGTTGAACCGATTTAACAGCATCACCATATAATTGATCAAGTTTTTCCCCTACATATTGAATAGTGCCTTCATTTAGTAGAGAACTGAAGTCTCCCTTTTCAATGGCTAATTCATCCCCGATTTCATTTACGAATGAAATTACATGTTCTGCATCTTCAAGATTTAATTGCGCGCCATCTTCTCCGTACACTTTGTATCCATTGTATTCAGGTGGATTATGACTAGCCGTAATCACCACACCCATAAAGGCATTTAGTTCACGTACACTAAATGACAGCTGAGGGGTTGTCCGAGGTGATTCATACACATATGCTTGAATGCCGTTTTTCGCAAAAGTAGCAGCAGCTTCATGTGCAAACTCAGGTGATTTTCTTCTACTATCGTAAGCAATTACAACGCCTCGTTTCATAGCTTCCGTTCCTGTAGCCATAATGAATTCCGCGATCCCTTGAGACGCTTTACGCACCGTATAAGTGTTCATGCGGTTCGTTCCAGCACCAATTTCTCCACGCATGCCTCCGGTACCAAATTCAAGGTTTTTATAAAAGGCATCCTCGCGTTTTTTTTCATCGGTTTGCATGTCGTGAAGCTGAACTTTTAGTTCTTCTTCAAGTGTTTCATTTGTCAGCCATTTTTGAAATGCTTGGTTGTAATTCATATGTATGCCTCCAGTTTTAACAGTTTCTTGAAATTTTCATTTGAAAAGAAAGGCCTTCCATCTAATGGGATGGAAGGCTATTTATGATTGTTTTCTTCAGTGAAGTCTCAACCTTTTTTGTATTCAACACGGTAGACGTCGTGACGGCGGTCTTTCAGTTGCTTAACCGTACCATCTTGACGTTGGCGACGTAAAATCTCTAAATCGACATCTCCAATTAACACCATTTCTAAGTTCGGATTTGTTTCTCCAACTATTCCATCACGGGCAAACTCAAAATCTGATGGTGCATAGATGCCTGATTGTGCATATTGAATATCCATATTTTCAGTTTGTGGCAAGTTACCCACAGTTCCTGAAATAACCGTATAGATTTGATTTTCAACAGCACGAGCTTGTGCACAATATTTCACACGTAAGTACCCTTGACGATCTTCTGTACAGAATGGTGCAAAGATAATATTAGCCCCCATATCTGTAGCAATTCGAGCAAGTTCAGGGAATTCAATATCGTAACAAATTTGAATGGCGATCTTCCCACAATCTGTATCGAATACACGCACAGTATCTCCTGCACTAATCCCCCACCATTTTCGTTCATTTGGTGTAATGTGGATTTTGTATTGCTTATCAATCGATCCATCACGGCGGAATAAATACGCGATGTTGTAAATTTCATCATTTTCTTCTTTAACGAAGTGTGACCCACCAACAATGTTCACATTATATCGGACAGCCAAATCTGAGAAGAGTTCAATGTATTGCGGTGTATATTCCGTTAAACGTCTAATCGCACGACTTGGTGAAGGTTCATTTAAGAATGACATCAATTGTGTCGTGAAAATTTCAGGGAATACAACGAAATCCGAATGTGCATCTGAAGCAACATCTACGAAGTATTCACATTGATTGGCCAAATCATCAAACGATTCAATCGCACGCATCATGTATTGAACGACACAAATACGAACTGGATAACTCGTTTTAAAATGACGCTTCGACATTGGTTTGTAGTCGACATTGTTCCATTCCATAAGTGTCGCATACTTACCTGAAGCTGTATCATCCGGTAAATAGTTTGGATTAATACGCATTAACGTAAAGCCATTCATAATTTGGAAAGTTAACACGGGATCATAAATTTTATGTCTTGATACTGCATCTACGTATTCACGAGGACGCATTTCGTCTGCATGTTTATGATAGTTCGGAATACGTCCACCGATAATAATTGATTTCAAATTAAATTGGCGTGCAATTTCTTTACGTGCTTCATATAAACGTTGACCAACCTTCATACGACGATATTCCGGATGTACCATTACTTCAATCCCGTACATATTGTAGCCGTCAGGATTATGATTGGTAATATAGCCATCGTCCGTTACATCAGACCATGAATGACGATCATCGTACTCGTCAAAGTTAATGATTAAACTTGAACAAGATCCGATAATTTCACCGTCTAGTTCCGCTACCATTTGACCTTCAGGGAAAACACTTAAGTGACTACGCAATTGATCTACTTTCCATGGATCCATTCCCGGAAAACATAGTCTTTGCATTGCTAATAATGGTTCTATATCATCCATGGTTGTTTGTCGAATAACCATGCTTACTTCAAATTTTGATAAATCGAATTCCTCGGACATGTAATCTTCCCCTTCACAAAAGCTTCATATTTATTATATAAGAGTTCGTCGTTCGTTGAAAATATTTTACATGTGTTCATTGTAGAATTATAATTTGAGATGAGTTTATCCACTGAGGAGATATATGATCATGTCGAAAAAAATTGAAAATCTACTATTATTCATGTGGGTTGTTGCCTTAAGTGCGACAATGGGTTCTTTGTACTTTTCTGAAATACGCGGATATGAACCATGTGAATTGTGCTGGATCCAACGAATATTCATGTACCCACTTGTTCTAATTATCGGAATTGCCTATTTACAACGTAATGCACGAATCGCAATGACGACGGCGGTTCTAGCAATAATTGGTGGTGCGATATCACTGTACCATTACGGCATCCAAAAAGTCGACTTTTTATCTGATAGTGCTCCTGCTTGTGGTCGTGTTTCCTGTACAGGCGAATACATTAACCTATTTGGGTTTATGACGATTCCATTTTTAGCACTAACAGCTTTTGCACTTATTGCAATTTCAAGTTTACTAGTTTTGAAAGCTCTGAAGGAGGAAAAATAAATGAAAAAGTTATTAATTATCGGCGGCGCGATAGCCGCAGTATTTATCTTACTAATTGTGTTGACGAATATGTCGAATGATAAAAAGTTAGCGGGCAACCCTTACGGTACCGAGGATTTAAAACAAGAAACAATCGATCAATTAGATGATGAAAACTACCAAAACATCATCCTACCGGATGATTTAAAAGCAAAAGTTGAAAGCGGAGAACCTGTTACTGCTTATTTCTTTAGTCCGATTTGTTCACACTGTAAAGCGATGACACCTGTACTAATGCCAATAGTTGAAGAAATGGATGTTGATGTGGTTCAATACAATGTATATGAATTTGATCAAGGTTGGGACGATTATCGAATTGAAGCAACTCCAACAATGATTCATTTTGAAGACGGCCAAGAAGTATCTCGTATGGTTGGAAATCAACCAAAAGAAAATATAGAAGCTTTTTTCAATGAAGTTGTATTAAAATAGAACATAACGTAGGCCATGTCATCGTACATGGCCTCTTATTTTGGAGGAATGTATATGATTAAAACGTTCGATTACGCGTTACAAACAGACAATATCACGATTGAGCAATTACTTCGTGACGAATTTAACATTAGCAAAAAAATCATGCATGAAATGCGCATGGCGAAAAGCATTGTAAATGAACAAGGTGAACCAATGGTTTGGCAGCACCACTATCCAATCGGAACTAAACTTACTTTCAACGTGAACGTAGAGCCTTCATCTTACGTGGCTACGAATACATGTGAAGTACCGATTTTATTTGAAGATTCTCATGTACTCGTGGTATCTAAACCAGCAGATATGGCCACTCACCCGAATGATCCAGGTCAAACTGGGACATGTATGAACCATGTAATGGCTTACGTGAAAAAGCAAGGTGGCGTATATGCGGAGCATGTTCATCGCTTAGATCAAGGGACAAAAGGTCTCGTTTTAATTGCGAAGCATCCATTAATTAAATCCATGCTTGACCGCATGCTAGAAGAAAAACAAATCATTCGCGTGTATGAAGCCATTGTTGATGGATTCATGACACAAAAAAGTGGAACGATACGCTCTTCCATCGGAAAAGATCGTCATGACTCTGCGCGTCGCGCTGTATCACCTTCTGGTCAAGAAGCCATTACTCATTTTGAAGTGGTTGGACAAGATGCTAACTTTACAAAAGTACATGTCATTTTAGAAACTGGGCGCACGCATCAAATCCGTGTGCACTTTAGTTCAATCGGTCACCCTGTAACTGGAGATCGCATGTATGGTTCTCGTACAAGAGCTGACAATTATTCTTTACATGCGAAGAAATTGCAGTTCGTTCACCCGATTACAAAAGAAATGATCGTTGTGGAAGATTACAAATAACTCCGATTTAAAATGCATTACGTTGAATCAAGAAACTCATGAAAGAAGGGCTAAGTGATCATTTCACTTAGCCCTTTTTATATATGATTTTAGAATTCCTTATAAAAGGTGTGGCTGATTTTCATTGCTGCGGACGCTTTCCGGGGGGCACGGCTTTAGCCGCTTCCCTCGCTGCGCTCAGTCTAGGGTCTAAAGCTCGCGCTGATTCCCTCGGAGTCGCCGCCTCCATTTTAATCAGCAAAAAAACAAAAAAATAAAATCAAGTTAAGGAAAACCAATAATTTCTCTACTCATTAAATGCTTATTGACTTTCCCTTCTTGTTTTTGACCACTACCTAAAAACAATATCAATTTCCTCTCTGTCATAATCTAAAATCCAATCATTATATTCATTGTATAGAAATCTTATTGTTTCTTTATCAGCTGCTAAGATGTCGCATCCACGGTCATCATATAAATGATAAATTACTTTTTTGGTGAGATTAATAAGATAAATATCATATCCACTTTCAGGATTATTTTTCAATATTGTTGATGGATCAGCAAAGTCTTCATAACTAATCGCTTTTAAAAGTTGGAGATATTTAATTTCATTTTTCATGCACTGCAGCAGAAATCGATGGGTAACATCTTGAACACATGCCCACTCCTCTGCTTCATCTTCGAAAACACTTGGTAAAAGCGAATATTGTAGTTTGTGTAATTTCTCTTTTTGTTTTACGTATTTTAGATATACGTTTAAAGGTTTTTTATACAAAAATGGATTGTTTTTAGACGTATGAACATCTGTAACGAAAAGAATTTCATCTTCATCATCAAATATTTTTTCAAACAAGGTGGTCGTTCGATTAATAATTTGAAGCAAATTCTCTTTTTCAGAAAATGCTATGGAGGGATTTGAAATTTCAAAACGCATGCTATATTTCCATGAATAAAATAAGGCAGGTCTTAAAATGAGTCCCTGAAAATTCTTTTCAAAAAATGAATGTAGAATGTTACTCATTGACTTCCTCCTATTAAATCTCTTTCAAGAATGAATTATCATTATGAAGAACAATGGAAAATTTATGTAGAGATTCTTCGTTATTCCTTTTAAACTATCTAGGAAGGCTTGTCTAGTTTGAAGATAATGGAGGTAATTTCGAATGTCAAATCATAGTAACGAAGAAAAGCTTACAGGAGGGAACGTCTCAAACGTATATCGGTTGGAAGATACTGTTCGACGAGAATTAAAGCCTGATAGTGTTAAGATTCATGGATTATTGAAGCACTTGGAAAGTAAAGGTTTTATTTATGCACCGAAGTTTTTAGGTATTGATGAAAAAAATAGAGAGATATTATCATTTATTGAAGGAGAAGCTGGAAATTATCCTCTAAAAGAATACATGTGGTCTAATGATGTATTAAAAGAAATAGCGAAAATGCTTCGTCTCTATCATGATGCTGTGAGTGATTTCCCCTCATTAAATGAATGGATACCAATGGATAATACACCAAATAATATTGAGGTTCTATGTCACAATGATTTTGCTATATATAACATAATTTTTAATCACAAAAAGCCAGTAGGCATTATAGATTTTGATATTGTTGCTCCTGGCCCAAGACTTTGGGATATAGCTTATACTCTTTATACATGCGTCCCTTTAAGTAGGCATTATCATACCGAAACAGGCGAGGCAGTTCAGTATAATCCAACACGTGATGCACAATGTATAAAACAAAAAGTTGAGTTGTTTTTTGAAACCTATGGTATTGAGGAAATAAAAGATGGATATTTAGAGATGGTATTGTTGCGATTAGAAGGATTGTGTAAGTACATGATAAGAAAAGCCAATGAAGGTGAAATGGCTTTTCAAAAAATGATAGATGAAGGACATTATGAACATTATCAAAGCGATATTCAATTCATTCGTGAACATGGAAAAGAATGGATTTAAGGGAAAGCTATCGTTAAACAAGATTTCACTCAATTTATAACAAAAGGAGCTTGGATATCCAAGCTCCTTTTTATTATGCTAGTTTAACTGTTGATTTCAGTATCAATATTAATGATTTTGTTATGTGTTCTTATTAGTTAGCTTTCCTTTGTAATTAAACACTTATTTTAATTTTTTCGGATTAGCGGTGGCGACTCCAGCGGGATTAGCGCGTCCAGGTGAGACCCCGCAATGAGCATAGTGAATGTTTTTGTATTTGCGACGAGTAATCGCAGGAGCAAGTGAGGAGGCTCGCGGACCGCCCGCGGAACGCGTCCACCTGTAGCGAATTATATTTACTTTAAGAATGTTTGTCTTGAAAAAAAAAGCAGTTTAAGTATGAATTTGAATCAAATCCATTAGAAATCAAAATTAAAGTTATCTGGATCTGCGCCTGTTCGTTCATTTAAATTTAACGAATCAATATTTTTCATATCTTCAAAAGATAATTCAAAATCAAATACATCTGCATTTTCTAAAATTCGTTCTGGCGTTACCGATTTCGGAATCACCGTTAAGTCATGTTGCAAGTGCCAACGAATAATAATTTGAGCAGGTGTTTTGCCATACTTATTCCCAATACGAACTAATGAAGGTTCATTTAATAAACCACCTCTTGCAAGTGGAGACCAAGAAGTAATTGCAATGTCGTTTTCCGCACAGAAGGTACGTAAGTCAAATTGAGTAAGTCTTGGAGAAAGCTCGATTTGGTTAACCATTGGCTTAACATTTGCTTTTGCAAATATTTCTTCTAAGTGATGGGCATGATGATTAGAAACCCCAGTTGCTCTGATTAGCTTTTCATCATACAAGCGTTCAATGGCACGGTACGTATCAACAAACGTCTCTTTTACTGGCCAGTGAGTTAAATACAAATCTAAATAATCAAACCCTAGTTTTTTAAGGGATGTTTCGAATGCTCGTAAAGTTTGATCATATCCCTGATCTGAATTCCACACCTTAGTTGTTATGAACAGTTCTTCTCGCTTCAAACCAGAAGCACGAACTGATTCACCTACTTCTTTTTCATTGGCATATAAAGAAGCTGTATCAATGGCACGGTAGCCCGTTTTTATAGCCGTCGTCATTGCATGGATTGCTTCATCAGGATTTGTCATTTTATAAACACCTAAACCCAGTCTTGGCATTTCGATGCCATTATGTAGTGTTTTAGTGGATTGTAAAGTATGAATCATGATCTTCATCCTTTCTTTTCGTTCTCTCTCTATTGTACAAATTGACAACTTTTTTTACGAGTCTGAAGCTTTTTATTCAAAAACTATTGCACTTCCACCAATAAACGAATATTATATGGAATGTTGGCAATTTCGTTCGTCTTTTTGAAAGGAGACACACTATGTTTCGCTTAAAAGAACACAATACTAATGTAAAAACTGAAATTCTTGCTGGAATGACCACTTTCTTAACGATGGTTTATATTGTGATCGTTAACCCTTTTATACTTGCTGATGCGGGTGTACCTTTTGACCAAGTCTTCCTAGCTACTATTATTTCGGCTGTGGTTGGTACGTTATGGATGGGATTATTCGCAAATTATCCTATCGCTATTGCACCAGGTATGGGATTGAATGCATTCTTTACTTATACAGTTGTCATTTCATCGAATGGTGAAATTAATTTTATAACTGCCTTCTCAGCAGTATTCGTTGCCGGACTTTTATTTATTATTTTATCGTTAACACCTTTACGCAAAAAGTTGATTGAGATTATTCCTGAAAACTTAAAGCATGGTATTACTGCGGGTATTGGTTTGTTTATTGCCTTTATCGGATTACGTTTATCTACATTAGTAGAAGCACATGAGCAAAACTTAGTGAAACTTGGAGATTTAACAAGTACTCCTGTACTTCTAACTCTTTTCGGCTTACTCGTTACCGTTATTTTAATGGTCTTAAACGTTTATGGCGCATTATTCTACGGAATGATCGCTACAGGGATTGTTGCTTTCTTTACTGGTCAACTGAAATTTACGGATCAACTAATGAAGCTCCCTTCACTTCCTGAAGGCATCATCGTTTGGAATCCTGCAACAGCTTTGATGGATGTCATTGAATTTGGTTTATTTGGAATTGTCGTCTCATTCTTGTTGGTTACATTATTTGATACGACAGGTACGATGATTGGTGTTGCCAAACAAGCTGGTTTAATGAAAGGCAACACGATGCCAAGAGCACGTCAAGCATTGCTTGCTGACTCCGTAGCAACAACTGTAGGTGCAATGGTCGGAACAAGTCCTACATCCGCTTACATTGAATCCTCAGCAGGAGTAGCAGTTGGGGGACGTACTGGACTAACGTCTGTAACGGTTGCCGTATTATTTATCATTGCTGCTTTCTTTGGACCTTTGGTTGCATCACTATCAGGAGTTGCTGCTATAACAGCTCCAGCATTAATCATTGTCGGTAGTTTAATGATCAGCGCAGTTAAACATATCGATTGGGATACCTTCGATGAAGCATTCCCAGCTTTTATCATTATTCTGACTATGCCTTTAACATCAAGTATTGCTACAGGTATTGAGTTAGGATTCATCCTCTATCCATTATTGAAAATCTTTAAAGGACAAGCTCGCAATGTTCATCCGTTGCTCTATATCTTTGCCGCGTTGTTCTTATATCAATTATTATTCTTACCACATTAAAAAAACGACTGGAGTCCTTTGACTTCAGTCGTTTTATCTTTTAGATTTGGCGGACTTTCCGAAAGACCGATTTTTGTCATATTTAAACCATAGTGAATATTTCTTTTTGAAATGAAGTAAGCTATACTTATTGAAGGTAATGTAATTCTCTTAAGAGGAGGCAACATATATGAACTTACTTCTTATTCTTGGTGTCAGTGTTGCATTCCTTGCTGCGATTTTTACGGCAGGGTACGACGACAAACCAGGTGCACCTGAAAAGAAAAATAATTAATAACACAGCTTGTCCCATTTTTGGGGCAAGCTTTTGTTTTGTCTACATAAAAAAGGAATCGCTTCATATGAGCGATTCTTTTTCATTACATTAAATTCGGATAATCTTGCTGACGCAATGCCTCATATATAAGGATGGCAGCCGTGTTTGATAAATTTAACGATCGAATATTTTCATTCATAGGGATTCGTAAGCATGTATCTTGATTAGCATCGATTAATTCGCGTGGTAAACCAGAAGTTTCTTTTCCAAAAACAAAGAAATAATCTTTTTCTACTTCGCTATAATCATATACCGTGTGCGGCTTAGAGCCATGCTTTGTTAAAAAGAAAAACTGTCCATGTGGATATTTCCCAAATAATTCATCCAAGCCATCGTAATAGTGGATGTCTACATGTTCCCAATAATCGAGTCCAGCTCGTTTCAACATTTTATCATCTGTAGAAAAACCTAATGGGCGGATTAAATGTAATTTCGTATCTGTACCTGCACACGTTCGAGCAATATTTCCCGTGTTTGCAGGTATTAATGGTTGGTAAAGTACTACGTGAATGGCCATGTCGTCACGTCCTCAATGTATGGTTTCAAAGGCTAAGCCTTTGTGAATTTCATCAATTACTTCTTGATCTTTTTCTAATTCTAAAGCTTTTTCCAAAGCTTGTTTTCCTTCACTCGCTCCAATTTTCCCAATTGCCCATGCAGCCGTTCCTCGTATGACAGGACGCTCATCCTTCATTAATAAACCAATTAAGTCCGGAACTGCAGAAACTTCCTTGAAATGAGCAAGTGCCAAAATAGCGTTACGTTGGATTGGTTTTTTCCCTCTCCATGAACCAGATACATGACCGTACTTTTCTTTGAATTCTCGATTGCTGATTGTCAGTAGGGGTACGAGCAAAGGTTTAGCAATTTCAGGATCCGCTTTAAACTCTAGTTGGTGTGTGTTTAATTTGCCTTTATTTTTTGGACAAACCGTTTGGCACGTATCGCAACCATATAATCGATTACCAATTTTCGTCCGGAATTCTTCAGGCAAAGTGGTCTTCGTTTGAGTAAGAAATGCGATACATCGTTGAGCATTTAATTGTCCACCTTCAATGAGAGCACCTGTTGGACATACATCTAAACACAACCGACAATCTCCACACTCGTCCTCCATCGGTGTATCAGGAGCAAACGGGATGTTCGTAATGATTTCTCCAAGGTAAACATAAGAGCCAAACTCGGGTGTAATGACAGAACAGTTTTTTGCGCTCCATCCAATGCCTGCTCGCTGCGCCACCGCTCTATCCGACAACTCTCCTGTATCGACCATGGAACGAGTTTGTGCATCTGTTAAAGACTCTTTGATATATTGTTCTAATTTCCCTAAACGATCGCGTAAAACCGTGTGATAATCCATCCCCCACGAAGCACGAGCAAAAATGCCTCTACGTGCACCTTTCTTTCCTAGAGGAGCATCTTCCATTCTTGATGGATAAGCGATCGCAATCGAAATGATGCTTTCAGCTTCGTTTAATAAAAGCGTAGGCGTTGTTCTTTTTTCTATATCGGACTCTTCGAATCCAGACTGGTATCCCAATTCCTGCTGTCTTTTCAAACGATTTTTAAGCTCACGAAAAGGATCGGCTGATGAAAACCCGATTTTGTCGATTCCAATGGAATGTGCATATTCAATTAACTCTTGTTGAAATTGGTTCACATTCATGAAATGACCTCCCTTCTTGTGCTAAACTGTTGAAAAAACATGTAGGTGATTATATGAAAATCTCCATTGACCCATATATTTTTCAATTAGAACCTCAACTTAAAATAGGCATTAATCATTATACCAAATTTGTAACGTCAGAATCGCCTCAAATGTTAAAAGGACGTATGCAATTATTTCAAGAGCATCTATTTTTTGATTTAGAGGATAAAGAATTATCATCTGTCCAAGGTGTAAAAGAATGGCGAGAGTTATGGAAAAAGCTCGGATCAGATCCAGGTCGCTATAGACCATCCATTGAAGCTCTACTACGTCGCATTCGAAAACAAAATTACCTGTCGCCAGTGAATAGTGTCATCGATTTAAACACATTCTTTTCACTGGAATATGAAATACCTGTCGGAATATATGATGCTAACAATATACAAGGGAATATTCATATGGTCCTTGGTAACGCAGATACATCTTATATAGGTTTGAATGGTCGAGACAATCGATTAGATGGCATATTAGCCCTCATAGATCAACATGGACCTTTTGGTAGCCCGTATGTGGATTCTAAAAGGACTGCTGTGCACCAACAGACTACAGAAGCTTATCAGTTTTTCTTTTTACGTCCTTCAATGGAAATTTCTGATGCTGAACAAATGCTTGCAGCAGCTGGAAAGATGTTCTCCCAAGTGAACGGAGGAGAATTTTCTTCGCTTCTTTTAAATAAAAACCAGCTAGAAAGTTAAAAGCGATAATGAAGCAAAAAGAAAAACCACTCATTTGTTCATGAGTGGATGACTTCAATTTAATCATTTAGAAAACCGGCAGCTTGCATCAATTGGATGCAAGCTGTTTTATCTGTGTTGATTAATAATCATTTCAAGGCCTGCATGTGTTGAGCTATAAATTTGAACATCACGGTCTAGAGCTCCCATAGATATCGCTAACTCAGGTTTTATTCCGACTAAAATACACCTTGCTCCAATTAACTTCAAACAATCATGCAACTTTTGTATATGGAACTGAATATCTTGATCGAAATTTAAGACACCACTTAAATCAATCAGTACATTTTCAATCCTATGCGATGAACATTCAAATAAGACAGACGTAAGAAGCAAATCCGAACGCTCCGCATTGAACTCTCCAATTAACGGCAAAGCAATCGTGTTTTTCCACACATGAAGAATCGGAATGGAAAGGGTTTTAATTAGCTTTTCTTTATTCTTTTCTTCTTCAGCTTTAGTTGAAACATCCATCAACATAATAATGTATCCATCAATTTCTTCAGAATGATTGATGATTGGCGTAACGACGATATCAGTACAAATCGGTCTTTAATCGTAATACGCGTACGATGTGTCGATTTAATCGACTGCATAATTCCTTGTTGACGTTCAGGTCTTTGATGGAAATAATCCATGCTTTTACCAATAAAATCCTGGCTACTTTCTAACTGATACAAAGGCGCTATCAGCGTTAATAAATCCGATGCATTACAATTCATCCATCGAATATGAAATTGCATATCTGCAATCAATATGTTTTCACCAATACTATTTAATGCGGTTAAAACTGAAATATCATTTGGAATCCTACCTACATCTTGCATTTACCTCATCCTATTCTTGGAAACTCATACTCCCATTATAACGAATCTTAAATGGAATACAAACTTGTTGGAAATCTACTTACAAATAAAAAAGGATGCTGACCGTAAGTGGCAGCACCCTTTCATGGTTATTGATTTTGTCCGTCTTTTACAAATTGAGCTACTGTTAAGGTACGTTTCGTTTGGTGTTTTACTGCCCCTTGAACATTTTCAATCATTTCCCCATCTTGATTAACGGATACGCTTGTACCGTATGGATTTCCACCAGCTTCATAAAGAACTGGATCCGTATATCCTGGAGCAACTACAATAGCTCCCCAGTGGTACATGGTTGTATAAAGAGATAAGGTTGTGATTTCTTGTCCACCATGTGGATTCTGAGCGGAAGTCATAGCGCTTACTACTTTGTTGACTAACTTACCTTTAAACCATAAGCCTCCAGTAGTATCTAAGAAACTCTTCACTTGTCCAGGCATATTTCCGAATCGTGTTGGTACACTAAAAATTATCGCATCTGCCCATTCTAAATCATCTAATTTTACTTCTGGAACATCTTTTGTTGCTTCCGCATGTGCTTTCCAAGCTGGATTAGAGTCAATTGCTTCTTGTGGAGCAGTTTCTGGAACTTTTAATACCTTTACGTCAGCACCATGTTCTTTCGCTGCTTCTTCTGCCCACTTTGATAATTGATAATTGGTGCCTGTTGAACTGTAATAAACAACTGCTAATTTTACGTTAGACATTATTCCATCTCCCTTAATCGTAAAAATTTTGTTAATTCAATGACTTGAAATACAGATACATTACCCTGTATTCCCTAATTTGACTAAAATATTCCTAGACCATTGTTATCCAATAAACATGCAAACAAAAAACGCCTAAATAACAGACATTGGCTACAATCAATAAATTTCTAACAATCTTACTGTCACTTAGTTTAGGAATACGGAGAACAACAATGAATAGTAATATACTTAAGAAAATTTTTATTAACAAAATGGACAAAGCATCAAAGGGAGCCATCAATGGATTAGCTTCAGAAATCAGTGAAGCTGAAACCCCATAATATGTTGCAACTGCATCGATTACATTCAATGAAACCAACAAGTAAGTTAATGCAATCAATACATCACCCTTTCAGTTAAATATAAGTAAGTATGTACAACTTAAAAAGGTCATAAACGAAAAGTCTTTTGCTAAGCATTTATAAAATGATTTTTCAAATAATGCTTATGGAAAATCCTTTTCATTCATAAAAAAGGCATAAATGATCCAATTGTGAACATGCTACTAAAAATGGAGGTGCAGTGATTTGGATACAAACAAAGGCAAGGAAAAACAAAAAGAAAACATGAATAGGAATAAAGCAAAAGTCGATCGAGAGGAATTTGGCTATGGATATGATCTCAGCCCAGATGACTTGGATGTGAAAGGACAAAACCGTTCAGCCAAATCAAACACAAAAAGAGAACCAAACCATCCAACGAAAAACGAACCAAAATAACATCAAATTTCACATGACTATACTTACTATATGAACAGCCACAAGAAAAAACCTAGCTTGCTCCGAAAATGAGAGCATGCTAGGTTTTTTTCTCATACTGTAATCCGCAAAGTGGTATTATAAAAATACAAAAAAGCAGTATCTACATAAAGTAGATACTGCTTTTTTTGATACCCGAGGCCAGACTCGAACTGGCACGCCTCGCGGCACCGCATTTTGAGTGCGGCGTGTCTGCCATTCCACCACTCGGGCAAATTCTTGCTTGCAGACGATAACTATTTAAAATATGGAGGCGGCAACCGGATTTGAACCGGTGATAAAGGTGTTGCAGACCTTTGCCTTACCACTTGGCTATGCCGCCAAACTATTGGAGCGGAAGACGAGGTTCGAACTCGCGACCCCCACCTTGGCAAGGTGGTGTTCTACCACTGAACTACTTCCGCAAAGCTGGGGTACCTGGATTCGAACCAGGGCATGACGGAATCAAAATCCGTTGCCTTACCGCTTGGCTATACCCCACTATTAAGATGGGGCGAACGAGGGGAATTGAACCCCCGAGTGTCGGAATCACAATCCGATGCGTTAACCACTTCGCCACGCCCGCCATAATGAATACGTACTATTTAAAATATGCTTGAAATCAAAAAAAAGATGGGGCGAACGAGGGGAATTGAACCCCCGAATGTCGGAATCACAATCCGATGCGTTAACCACTTCGCCACGCCCGCCACAACATAATATTAAAATATAAATTGGCAGGGGCAGTAGGAATCGAACCCACACTGGAGGTTTTGGAGACCTCAGTTCTACCTTTAAACTATGCCCCTAAAAATGGTGGAGGGGGGCGGATTCGAACCGCCGAACCCGAAGGAACGGATTTACAGTCCGTCGTGTTTAGCCACTTCACTACCCCTCCAGATGAAGATGGTGCCGGCGAAAGGAGTCGAACCCTCGACCTACTGATTACAAGTCAGTTGCTCTACCAACTGAGCTACACCGGCAATAAATATATAAATGGTGGCTCAGGACGGAATCGAACCGCCGACACAAGGATTTTCAGTCCTTTGCTCTACCGACTGAGCTACTGAGCCACAATTGAATTGTTCTAAGCTTCGAATCTTTGTTAGCTTCATTGCTTATTTCAATTCTGATACTTCTTAAAAAAATGGCGGTCCCGACGGGAATCGAACCCGCGATCTCCTGCGTGACAGGCAGGCATGTTAACCGCTACACCACGGGACCAGTTGGTTGCGGGGGCAGGATTTGAACCTGCGACCTTCGGGTTATGAGCCCGACGAGCTACCGTGCTGCTCCACCCCGCGACGTTATCAAATTATAAACACTAATTTACCACGCACTTATCATAGTGGACATCTTCCTCGGCTAAAGCCTCCGTCGATGTTAATCGCCATCTTCGTTTGGCGATTTGCTCCACCCCTTTTGCTTTCTTAGAAGGTAAGAAGGTTTTGCATCAAGTGAAAAGCAATCTTGAAAGATTGAACCTCAACCCTTTTACTTCTTTAAGAGGTAAGAAGGTTTTTTGCAATTAGTGAGTTAAGAATGGTGGAGGATGACGGGCTCGAACCGCCGACCCTCTGCTTGTAAGGCAGATGCTCTCCCAGCTGAGCTAATCCTCCAGGGAAATAAACTTTAGATAATAATGGTGACCCCTACGGGATTCGAACCCGTGTTACCGCCGTGAAAGGGCGGTGTCTTAACCGCTTGACCAAGGGGCCATAAAAAGGAAGGAAATTCTGGCGGAGAGCAAGGGATTTGAACCCTTGAGACGGTATAACCCGCCTACACGAATTCCAATCGTGCTCCTTCGGCCACTCGGACAGCTCCCCAATATGGCTCCGAAGGTAGGACTCGAACCTACGACCAACCGGTTAACAGCCGGTTGCTCTACCACTGAGCTACTTCGGAATAAATTAAATTGTTGCCCAGCGACGTCCTACTCTCACAGGGGGAAACCCCCAACTACCATCGGCGCTAAAGAGCTTAACTTCCGTGTTCGGTATGGGAACGGGTGTGAC